>QWCK01000718.1_pt1 | contig 54917 bp, 49 predicted proteins | sample 1972571 | NCBI WGS metagenome assembly QWCK01 (sample SAMN09866710, study PRJNA288562) | Human gut metagenome isolate term2_stool, whole genome shotgun sequencing... | isolation source: gut | host: Homo sapiens | place: USA: California | reverse complement strand
TCCGAACAGAGAAGTTAAGCCCGCCCGCGCCGATGGTACTGCAATGCAATGCGGGAGAGTAGGTCGCCGCCTTCCTTCACGGGCTGTCCCCGTGGCACTTAGCCACGGGGGCAGCCCCTTTCTTTTTCCTGGCGGTTACCGCAGTTTTACCGTTGTTTATGGTTTTCCTGGTTTCATATTTCTCTAGTTTAACTAGTTTTCTATTTTCGATGCAGAGAAAAATAAATAAAGTGTTGCGTGATTTGGAAAAAAATTGTAAGTTTGCCACAGAGAATACGTTAATGCCGAGATGTACAGTTTAATGAGGGCTTTTGTATGGCTCATACGCTGGAGGCACTGCCGTGGCTTCGGGGTGCAGTCGCCTTGGGCTTACAGGTTCGTTCGCTATGTCGTCAACGAACACTATTCTTATTATTCGTATGATGCGCTTGAGAGCAGGTGGCGCGAGGCCAGCAGTCTGGAAAGGAAACTGGGCAGGCTGTATTTCCGTCTTGCCAACTATCTGCAGCCGTCTCTGGCCGCAGATTATTCACAGAATGGAGTTATGTTTGCGGATTATGTTCGCTCGGGTTGTCGCAGTACGGAACTGTGTGATATTCCCATGCACTCAACTTCTGGCGGGATACACAGCATTCTGTCCGGCCATAGGCCCGTCCCGTTTCTCCGGGTCGTCACACAGGGCAACTATGTGGATGTGTTCCACGAGGCTCTCGCGGTGTCCGGACAGAAGTCGGTGTTCGTAATAGAGGGAATAAACAGCGACAAGTCATCCAGGGCATTTTGGAAACATATTGTGGCTTCGGAGCTTTGCGTGACGACGTTCGATTTATATTATTGCGGCATAATATTCTTTGACCGCAGCCGTTATAAGGAAAATTATATTGTTAATTTCTAAAAATATCATACTATGGCGATAACAAAGGTTTATACAAAAACGGGAGACAACGGCACAACCAGTCTTGTAGGTGGCGTTAAAGTAAGCAAGACAAACCCACGCATTGAGGCGTACGGCACGGTTGACGAACTCAGCGCGCACCTCGGCATGCTTGCATCATGGATGAAGGACGGCGAGGACAAAGACCTGATAATCCGCACCCAGCGCAACCTCTTCACGGTGTGCTCCTATCTTGCAACTGACAAGAAAAAGACCCCGCTCGCGGCATCATTCACCATGTCGGCGGACGAAACCCTACTTCTTGAGCAGCAGATTGACGAGATTAATGCCAGCATACCAGAGCAGCGGTCATTCATACTGCCTGGCGGCAGCCACGAGGCAGCCCTCGCACATGTCGCCCGCACCGTGTGCCGCCGTGCTGAGCGCAGGATATTCTTCCTCGGCCAGACGACTGACCTCGACCCGGAGGTGACGCACTACATCAACCGCCTTTCCGACTATCTTTTCGTACTTGCCCGCAAACTCAATTTCGTGGAAGGCGTGAGGGACATACCCTGGAAGAAGTGACACGGCCACCCAGGCCGGCATGAAAATCCGGTTGTTTTTACTGAACATATTATATATTGATGTGTTGTCAGCAGTGAATATTGTTTTAATCGAGGATAAGTACAAAATAGTCATCAAATAATTTTGTTTTATCTGCGATTTGCATTAATTTTGTGCATCGGAAAAAGGAAATGTTAACTTTTAAAAACTTTAAGGCTTATGTATTGGACACTTGAACTTGCCTCAAAACTCGAAGATGCGCCTTGGCCGGCAACAAAAGACGAGTTGATAGACTACGCCATACGCTCGGGCGCGCCCCTTGAAGTGCTTGAGAACCTTCAGGAAATCGAAGACGAGGGTGATGTTTACGAAAGTATCGAAGACATCTGGCCCGACTATCCCACAAAGGACGACTTCCTATTCAACGAGGACGAGTACTGACGTGTTTTGAACCATGGAAAACCGGTTTCAGGCAATATACTTTAACGCAGTATGGGGAAACGAATTTTCCTCATACTGCGTTTTTTTTTACAGCCGCTGTCATTCGATTTTCAAATCTTTGATGGCGGTTGCAGGTTGAACCACAACCGGTCATTAGAGCCCAGACTGATTGCAGCCGGGTACAAGCGAAGCCGCAAATACGGCGTGTTTATGGAGCAAATACGGCGTGTTTGTGGAGCAAATACGGCGTGATTGACTGGCAAAATCGCCGTGTTTGCACGGTCGACGGGCATGCTCCGCAGTGCTGTTCCTGTGGAATCTGATTGCCATTTCCGTGAAAGTTGCGTGGCAGTTACAATAAACGCGGCAGTTTCTCGTTATAAACCAGTGTTGGGACGATTAACGAATTTGTGTTGAGACGATTAAACATAACATTGATTTTGCTTGCCGTGGCTGTGCGTTCTGCCATGGCGCAGTATGACGTGGCATTCAGCCATTATTTCGACATGGAGCCGTATTTCAATCCGGCAGCCGTGGGCAAGCAGGAGAAACTTAACATAGCGGCGGCCTACTCGATGCAGTTTGCAGGCTTCGAGAACAACCCGAGGACGATGTTCGTCAGCGCCGACGCCCCGTTCCGCTTCCTGAACACTTTCCACGGAGCCGGCGTGCAGTTGCTCAACGACCAGATAGGCCTGTTCACCCACCAGCGCATCTCGGTGCAGTATGCCCTGAAGCGTCCGCTCTTCGGCGGCGTGCTTAGCGTCGGCGTGCATGGCGGACTGCTCCTCGAGGGCTTCGACGGCTCGAAGGTCGACGTGGAGGACTCTTCCGACCCGGCCTTCGTCGCATCGGATGTCAACGGCAACGCGTTCGACCTCGGCGCGGGAATCTACTACACCCACGGGCGTTGGTATGCCGGGGTGTCGGTGGAGCACGCCACGTCGCCACTCGTCGAGCTCGGCGACAGGAACGAGTTGCAGATAGACCGCACGTATTATTTGACCGGCGGATACAATATTCGGCTGAGAAATCCGTTTTTATCTATACCTGCGTCAGTCATGGCACGATACGACGGTGTGGGCTACCGTGCCGACATCACGGCGCGGCTGGTATATCAGAACGAGAAGAGACGCCTCTACGGCGGCGTGGGCTACAGCCCGACAAACTCGGTCACGGCATACATCGGCGGCAGTTTCCACGGCTTCAACCTTGGCTACAGCTACGAGATGTACACCTCGAAGATAAGCCCGGCCAACGGCAGCCACGAGTTGTACGTGGGCTACCAGATGGACCTCAACTTCCATAAGAAGGGGCGCAACCTGCACAAGAGCGTCCGCCATCTGTAGGCAGCGCGTGCGGGCTAAATGTATTGAAGAACAAAAAAGACATAATATAAAATATGAAAAGTAACAGGATACTTATCGCCATCGCCATCATGTCGCTTGCGGTCCTCGCCTCGTGCATGGGCAGCAAGGGCGCTTCCATTTCCGGAAGGGGCGGCGAGGTCACCGGCATAGGTGGCGGGCGCGGCTTCACCGAGCCAACGCCCTACGGCATGACACAGGTGCCGCGCGGTTTCCTGCGCATGGGAATAGAGAAGCAGGACAGCCTGTGGGGCAAGCCCATGCCGGTGAGGGAAATATCGGTTGACGGCTTCTGGATGGACGAGACCGAGGTGACAAACTCCGAATACAAGCAGTTCGTGTACTGGGTGCGCGACTCAATCCTCCGCACGCGCCTCGCCGACCCGGCATACGGGGGCGACGAGACATACATGATAACCGAGGACAAGAACGGCGACCCCGTGCCGCCGCACCTCAACTGGAAGAAGTCACTGCCGCGAAAGCCCAACGAGGACGAGCAGAGGGCGTTCGAGAGCCTCTATGTCACCAATCCGGTGACGGGCGAGAAATTGCTCGACGCGTCGCAGCTCAACTACCGCTACGAGATTTACGACTACGCGACGGCCGCGCTGCGCCGCAACCGCCTGCGCCCCGAAGAGCGCAACCTGAACACAGACGTGACGGCGGACGCCGGCGAGGTGGTGATGATCTCGAAGGACACGGCATACATAGACGACGAGGGAAGGATCGTGCGCGAGACCATCGACCGCCCCCTCTCGAGCGAGTGGGACTTCCTTAACACATACATAGTGAACGTGTATCCCGACACCACATGCTGGATAAACGATTTCCAGAACAGCGAGAACGAGGTCTACCTGCGGACATATTTCAGCAGCCCCGCATACAACGAGTATCCCGTCGTCGGCGTGACGTGGGAGCAGGCAAACGCGTTCTGCGCGTGGCGCACCGACTATCTGCTGAAAGGCCTGGGCGGCGAGGCGCGCTTCATCCAGCGCTACCGCCTGCCGACCGAGGCCGAGTGGGAGTATGCCGCGCGCGGAAAGGACGGCACGGAGTTCCCCTGGGAGAGCGACGCGCCGGCGAACAGCCGTGGCTGCTTCAACGCCAACTTCAAGCCCGACCGGGGAAACTACACCAAGGACGGCAACCTTATAACAAGCCGCGCAGGCATTTACACCGCAAACTCAAACGGACTGTATGACATGGCGGGGAACGTGGCGGAGTGGACAAGCACGGTCTATACCGAGGCGGGAGTCGATGCCATGAACGACCTCAACCCGCAACTGGAGTACAAGGCCGCCAAGGAAGACCCCTACAAACTGAAGAAGAAGAGCGTGCGCGGAGGGTCGTGGAAAGACCCCGAGAGCTATATACGCTCGGCATGGCGCACGTGGGAGTACCAGAACCAGCCACGCTCGTACATAGGTTTCCGCTGCGTGCGGTCGCTGGCGAACACACAGAGCGGCAAACAGAAAAGAAGCAAGAAAAAATAAACCATAAGAAATCATAAGATGACAAGATACAGCAAACTGAATGTCGTTTACCGTCTGCAGAAGTGGATGGACAGCGTTCCGGGCCAGACTTTCCTGAACTATGCCTACAGCTGGGGTGCCTCGCTCGTCATTTTGGGTGCATTGTTCAAGTTGAACCACCTTCCCGGCTCGAGCATAATGCTATACATCGGCATGGGGACCGAGGTTATCGTGTTCTTCATATCCGCGTTCGACCGTCCGTTTGACAAGACCGCGATAGGCATGGAACTGCCAATGCACCTCGACGGCGAGGACGAGGCGGACGACGGTGAGAGCGCTGGCATGGAGGAGATGCCTGCCGTAGGCGTGCAGCACGGCGCACAGCCAGCCACAATAATAATAGGCGGCGGAGGCGTGCCGGGAGGCAATGCCGATACGGGAGTTCCCGGGGAAGAGTTCCACGGACAGCCCGTGGCACAGCCGGCAACGGTTGTAGTGGGGCAGCCGGCGGAAATACCTCAGCCCGTCGCGCCAGACATGGCAGAGGCTGCGGAGGCATACGTCGAGGAGCTCAAGAGGCTCACCGAGGTGCTGCAGAAGGTGTCGGAGCAGAGCCAGCGGCTCACCACAGACTCGGAGGAGATGGAGAACCTCAACCGCACGCTCACCGGAATATGCAAGATCTACGAGATGCAGCTAAAGAGCGCCAGCTCGCAGATAGGCACCATCGACGAGATAAACGCGCAGACGCGGAAGATGGCCGGGCAGATAGAGCAGCTCAACAGCATCTACACGCGCATGATAGAGGCCATGACGGTGAACATGCGCGCCGCAGGCGCCGCGCCGGAGCAGTAAACAACATACAGCAAACCGAAAAACGGTATTCCAACAGATGGCAATAAAGAAAAGACCAGTATCTCCGCGCCAGAAGATGATCAACCTGATGTACATCGTCCTCCTGGCCATGCTCGCGCTGAACGTGTCAACCGAAGTGCTGCAGGGGTTCTCGATCGTTGAGGAAAGCCTCAACAGGACCACCGCAAACTCCAGCAGGCAGAACGCAGCGATATACGGGGACTTCGAGGCACTGATGGCGAAAAACCCGGAGAAGGTGCGCCAGTGGTTCGCGAAGGCCACGCAGGTGAAGCAGATGAGCGACTCGCTGTACAACATGGCGCAGCAACTGAAGGAGGCCATAGTACGCGATGCCGACGGCAAGGACGGTGACGTGCGCAACATAGAGAACAAGGACAACCTCGAGGCGGCGGGACATGTAATGCTCGCCCCGCTGACGGGCAAGGGGAAGGCTCTCTATGATGCCATAAACTCTTACCGCACACGCATACTCACAATGGTGACGGACAGGCAGCAGAGGGAAATCATAAGCAGCAACCTCTCGACGCGGCTGCCCAAGAACGCCAACACGATGGGCAAGAACTGGCAGGAATACATGTTCGAGAACATGCCCGTGGCGGCTGCCGTCACGCTACTGTCAAAGTTGCAGAGCGACATTCGATACGCCGAGGGCGAGGTGCTGCACACGCTCGTGGCAAACGTTGACCTGAAGGACATAAGGGTCAACAAGCTCGACGCATTCGTCATACCCGAGAAGACAACGCTGTACCCCGGAGAGCAGTTCGTGTCGCAGATAGTGATGGCTGCCGTGGACACAACGATGCAGCCGGAGATTTATGTCAACGGGACGCGCATCAACACCACGAACGGCCGGTATTCGTTCGCTGCCGGAGGGGTGGGCGAGCACCAGTTCAGCGGCTACCTGATAACGCGCAACGCGGCAGGCGAACAGCTGCGCCGCAACTTCACGCAGAAGTATAATGTCATACCGACACCCGACGGCGCGACCGTCGCCGCCGACCTGATGAACGTGCTGTACGCTGGTTTCAAGAACCCCGTGAGCGTCAGCGTGCCGGGCATACCGGCAAACCAGGTGCGGGTGAGCATGAGCGGCGGTACGCTGACACCCACCGGCAACGGCCATTTCATCGCCGTGCCGTCGGCCGTCGGCAGGGATGTGACGTTCAACATATCGGTCAGCGACCAGGGCAGGACGCGCTCCATAGCACCGTTCAAGTTCCATGTGCGCAAACTTCCAGACCCGACACCATACATCGTCGTGGGCAACAACCGCTTCCGCGGGGGCGGACTGGCAAAGGGCGCGCTGATGAACGCCTCGGGCATAAGGGCGGCCATCGACGACGGACTGCTCGACATTGAGTTCCGCGTGACCGGCTTCGAGGCAGTGTTCTTCGACAACATGGGCAATGCCGTGCCGATGGTGGGCAGTGGGACGAATTTCAGCGGACGCCAGAAGGACGCCTTCCGCAAACTGTCGCGCAACCGCCGCTTCTACATTTCGCGCGTCACGGCAGTGGGACCCGACGGCATCTCGCGCCAGCTTAGTGCCTCGATGGAGGTGATTATCAAGTAAAAAAGGAAACAAACAGACACTTATGAAAAGGATATTGATGATATTTCTCGCTTCGGCGGCAGTCCTCTCGGCAGGCGCGCAGCCGCAGAAGCGACGCGCGGAGCAGCAAAAGCAGAAAGCCGGCAGCGCGCAGCAACTGTCGACGAGGGCGCAGATCTCGTTCCCGACGGCGCAGCCCATGTCGGAGGACGTGGTGTGGAGGCGCGACATCTACCGCGAGCTCGACCTCAGCGAGGATGCCAACGCCGGGCTGTACTATCCCGTGGAGCCGATAGGGTCGCAGATGAACCTGTTCACTTACATCTTCAAGCTTATGATGACCGGGCGCGTCAACGCGTATGAGTACCGGCTCGACGGCAACGAGGTGTTCTCCGATGACGCGCGGGTGGCGCAGAAGGCGTTCCTCGACAACTACCACATCTACTACGAGAAGGACAAGAACGGGCGGACGCGCATTGACAACAGCGACATCCCATCGCGCGAGGTGAAGGGATATTACATCAAGGAGAGCACCTACTACGACCAGGCCTCGGCGACGTTCCACACCAAGGTGCTGGCTCTCTGCCCGATAATGTTCCGCGAGGACGACTTCGGCGACGGGGCGGCGAAATATCCCCTGTTCTGGGTCAGGTATGATGACCTCGCGCCATTCCTGAGCAAGCAGACCATAATGACGAGCAACCTGAACAATGCCGCGACGATGAGCGTGGATGACTATTTCACGAAGAACATGTACCGTGGCAAGATATACAAGACGAACAACATGCTCGGGAAAACCCTGGCGCAGTATTGTCCCACCGACTCTGCAATGGCAAAGGAGCAGAAGAGGATAGAGGCGGAGCTCGGGGAGTTTGAGAAGAGCATCTGGGGAAACGCGCAGCGCAAGGACTCGCTCGACAGCATCGCCAATGGTGGCGACAGGAAGGTGAAGAAACAGAAACGCTCGCGGCGCGACAAGTCTGAAGGCACGTCTGTCGCAAAAACAAGGAACCGCCGCGCCTCGTCGTCATCGTCAGGCTCGGCCTCGCAGCCGCGCGTGTCGGTGCGCAGGCAGCGTCACTGACGTTGGTCCGGACAAACGGGGCGGGCACGCCTGCCTCTTAATATTAACTTATAAACACAATTACGAAATGAAAAAAGAATTGACCCTTGTCCTCGTTGCCGTGGCAATGATGGTGGCAGCGCCTTCGCACGCGCAGGTTAAGTATGGATTGAAAGGTGGTCTCAACATCACCGACATGTCGCTCAACAACGACGTGTTAAAGACGGAGAACCGCACGGGCTTCTTCATCGGCCCTACGGTCATGTTCTCACTGCCCATCGTTGGCCTGGGCGTTGATGCGAGCGTGCTCTATGACCAGCGCGAGGCAAAGGTGGAGAACTCCGACGAGAAAATCAAGCAGCAGGCTGTGAACGTGCCCATCAACCTGCGCTACGGCCTCGGCCTCGGCAACACGGCAAGCGTTTATTTCGCCGCCGGGCCGCAGTTTGGCTTCAACGTTGGTGACAGCGAGCACAAGTTGTTAGAGGGCTCGACGTGGAAGCTCAATGGCTCGACGTTCAGTGTGAATGTCGGCGCCGGCTTTATGATAATGAACCATGTGCAGATTGGCGCTAACTACAACATCGTCTGCGGCAAGACTGGCGAGCTGGAAGTCGTTAAAGGTGTGAAGACGGCGTTCAACGGCCGTGCCAACGCATGGCAGATCCATGCCGCTTACTATTTCTAAATACCGTTTGCAAGACTTTTGATAATATTTTAAGGTGTGGCTGCTCAATGTTTGCGGCCGCACTTTTTATTTGTCCCGCGCCTGCTATGTCATTATTGCCGACACAGGCATGACGATTTCCCCAAGTTCGATCATGGCGTTGAACAGGGCCACACGGTTGAAATCTTTTACGTCCGAAGGCCGTATGTCGCCTTCGGTGATTACCCCATCATCAATAAGTTCCGCGCGTTTCGTCCCTGCCAGCAACGGTCTGCGTGGCGTCACCCACCGCGTGCCGTCGTGCAGCGCCACGTTGGTGTATGTGGTGTCGGTCAGCAGTCCGTTCTTCACAATAAGTATTTCCTCCCCTGCTTTCACGTCAGTCCGGAGCCTTTCCAGCGCACTGCGGTTCTCATATTTGAATTGATACTCCACAGTGTCGCAGCAGACGAGACGCAGCCTGTCAATCCTCCGCATCTTGTAAGGTGTGCATGTGATGTCGTGTATGCCGTCACGGTCGTATGTGAAGCGCAGTTTCGCCGTCCCGCCCGTTGCCGATGCCGTTTCCTCAAGGCGCTCGCGGTCAACTTGCGGACAGTCGAAGCCGAACTCCCCTGCGGTAACCATCATGCGTCGCAGGTGTGGCCCGAGGTTAAGTATCTTTCCGTCCGCAACCTTTATTGTCTCAATAAATCGGCACATAAATCTTCTCAATCACTTCATTATACTCGTCGTCGTTGTTGCTCCGGGCGGTTATCCCTCCGCCGGCCTTGTAGAACAGCCTGCCGTTCTCCTGGTCAATGAAGCGTATCATCACCGCCGTGTCCGTGTTCCCGTTCTCCGAATATCCCATCACCCCGGTGTAGAAACCACGTTCGTAGCCCTCCGCCTCTCTTATTATCTCCATCGTCTTTGGCTTCGGCGCGCCCGTGATGGAGCCTGCCGGCAGCAGCCGCATCAGGGTTCTGCCGAGGTGTTGGCGGTAATTTGCGGTCAGCCGCCCCGCTATTTCCGAGCTTGTCTGCAGTATCTCGCCCCTGTCAGTCGTCAGCCGCTCCGCGTATCTGTACCGTTTCACCGTCACCTGCTCCGCCACCTGGCTGAGGTCGTTGCGTATCAGGTCAACGATGGTCGCGTGTTCGGCAGCCTCCTTGGCGTTGTCCATGAGCAGCTGTTCCGCGTCCGGCCGCTTGGCGTCAATCGTTCCCTTCATGGGGTAAGACGATATGATGCCGTCTTCTATCCTGACGAATGTCTCCGGCGAGAAACACACGAAGCGGTCTTTCAGCCAGCACCGGTATTTCGCTTTCGAGCGGATGAATATGTCGCGCATGTCAAGGTTCGTTTTTACCGGCACCCGGCATGTCAGGTTTGCGAGGTAACTGTTTCCCTCGCTCTGGTTCCGCTTCACGATGTTTATGCTCCGCTCGTATTGCGCGCGGTCCGGCTTGCGGAACTCGAGTTGTGGCGAGTCCATGCGGCACGTCACACCTTGCGGCACGTTTGAGAATCCCGGGAATGCCACCATCATCTCGTCGCTGTCAATGTTGGCGGTCTCCTCGACGCAGGCCTGGCTCTGGTCGTAACTGATGATGAAGAAAAACCCCTTGCCGCTCCTTCCGAGCTCGTCAATCTTCATTTCCGCTTCCTTCCTGTCGTATGTTCTCATTCCCCCTTGTTTTTTATAATTCGTGCGCAGCGGCTCGCATCGCCGTTCATGCCCATGTGTTTAATCCCAGCCGGTCTTTGCGGCACGGATTTCCCCATTGGGCAATCGCATGAAATAAGTTCGGGATATAATGACCGGTTTGTGTTAAATTATCCAGGACGCTATTTCATACAAACAAGAAAAGGAGCGTGCATGAGACACGCTCCGACTTTTCCTTATCCGTCGGTTCACGAACCGTTATTGGTTGTCAGTCCTCTGCGTCGCGGAGTTTCTGAACATAGATGGCACGTTCCATCTTGAGGCGCTTCAGTACGGAAGGCTTGTCATACTGCTGGCGCGCGCGCAGCTCCTTCATGACACCAGTCTTCTCAAACTTTCTCTTGAATTTCTTCAATGCTCTCTCGATGTTCTCGCCATCTTTTACTGGAACGATGATCATGTCTTTGCAAAATTTTATATGTTACACTTCTTGTTATTATCCACACGTCAGTCGTGTTGCCACGAATTGCGGGTGCAAAGGTACTGCTATTTTTCGTAACACGCAAATTTTTCAAAGCCAAAAGTCACCGGCTCAACAGTGTCCTGTATAATTTTCTCAAAAAAATAAGGAATGCTTGTCGTCGGACGAACACCGGGTTAAGACTTTTTTTGCCTTGATTAAAACCACTTCCTTCATTTTTTTGAGAAAAATATTGCGGAAATTACTGGCTTGCATGGCTTTTTTGCACTATTTACCGATAAAAACACGCTTGACATTTTGCGGTTCGGAAAAAAAGGCGTATATTCGCTGACGAAAAACACTGACTATGGGAAAACGCTTTGCCAAGGAAAGTTTCATCGACTATCTGCGATACGAACGCAATGCCTCGGGGCTTACGGTCGTGAAATACTCGTACTCGATAGATTTGTTCCGCCGCTTCCTTGACGCGGAGTGCGCGGGCATGCCGTGGGAGGATGTTGACGGCGATGCCATCGGCGACTGGATAGAGCATGAGATGGAGCGGGGGTGCAAGGCGCGCACTGTGTGCGGTTACCTCACGGCAGTGAAGTCGTTCTACCGTTTCGGCGTGGAGCGCGGTCTCGTCGATCGTGACCCCGCGTACATGGTCGATGGCCCGAAGAAAGACAAGCCGCTGCCGTATTTCGTCAGGGAGAAGGACATGGACCGCCTGATTGACGACGTGGAGTGGGGCGACAGTATAAGAGATGTTCGCGCGCGTACCATTATATTAATGTTCTATGAGGCAGGCCTGCGCGCGGCGGAGCTGATAGGGCTCGACGACGGTGACGTTGACTTCCTGAACAACAGCGTGAAGGTCACCGGCAAGAGGAACAAGCAGCGCATAGTGCCTTTCGGCAGTGAGCTGCGCGACGAGCTCGAGGCCTACATCGGCATGCGCGACAAGGAGATAGCGAGGCATTGCGACGCCCTGTTCGTTGACGACGGCGGGCAGCGCATGAGATACAGTCAGGTGCGGCGCATCGTGCGCGACAAGCTCGGGCTCGTGACGGCGATGAGCAAGCGCTCGCCGCACGTGCTGCGCCATTCGTTCGCCACCGCCATGCTGAACAACGAGGCGGGGCTTGAGAGCGTTCAGAAACTGCTCGGGCATGAAAGTATCGCCACGACGGAGATATACACCCATGCCACTTTCGAGCAGCTGAAGAGAGTATACAGCAAGGCCCATCCAAGGGCTTAATTCTTTTAACCTTTTAAAAACTATAGGTAACGATGGAGATAAAGATTCAGTCAATCCATTTTGATGCGACGGAGCAGTTGCAGGCATTTGTGGAGAAGAAAGTGTCAAAGCTGGAGAAGTCTTTCGAGGACATAACTAATGTTGACGTGCTGCTCAGGCTGGTGAGGCCCGCCACTGCCATGAACAAGCAGGCAAGCATCACCGTGGTTGTGCCCGGGCAGAAACTGTTCGTGGAGAAGACGTGCGACACGTTCGAGGAGAGCGTTGACCTGTGCGTGGATTCCATGAGAGTGCAACTAACCAAATTCAAGGAAAAACTGCGCAGCAGATAAAAAAAAGCGTGAAAAGTTTTGGCGATTAAAAAAAACGTCGTATCTTTGCAGCCGTTTTAGAACATGTCCTTCGTCACGAGGTCTGACGGCTGCAAGGATTTGCCTCTTTAGCTCAGTTGGCCAGAGCACGTGATTTGTAATCTCGGGGTCGTTGGTTCGAATCCGACAAGAGGCTCTGCACTGAGGGAGTCCTGACTGCGGCGGCAAGCGGGGAGGCGTGTGAAAAAATGACAGGAGGGGGTGGTTTCCAGAGTGGCCAAATGGGGCAGACTGTAAATCTGTTGTCTTTCGACTTCGGTGGTTCGAATCCATCACCACCCACATCAGTGGATTTTTTGCGGGGTTTTGTTTGAGCCAAATTCAGATATTTTGATAGAGGCATGGATGAAATGCCGTTATGCGGAAATAGCTCAGTTGATAGAGCACTAGCCTTCCAAGCTGGGGGTCGCGGGTTTGAGCCCCGTTTTCCGCTCAAAATGCTGTAATAGCTCAGTGGTAGAGCACTTCCTTGGTAAGGAAGAGGTCCTGAGTTCAACTCTCAGTTACAGCTCTGCTGTCTTATTAACCGTGTGAAGCAGAAAAAACGCGATTATTCATTAATTAAATAAAAGTAAAGCTATGGCTAAAGAGAATTTTGTGCGCACGAAACCGCACGTTAACATTGGTACTATCGGTCACGTTGACCATGGTAAGACTACTCTTACGGCTGCCATCACAACAGTATTGGCTAAGAATGGTCTTTCTGAGATAAAGTCTTTTGACCAGATTGACAATGCGCCGGAGGAGAAGGAGCGTGGTATAACCATCAACACCTCCCACGTTGAGTATGAGACTGCAAAGCGTCACTATGCACACGTTGACTGCCCGGGACACGCCGACTATGTGAAGAACATGGTTACGGGTGCTGCCCAGATGGACGGTGCAATCCTCGTTGTCGCCGCAACCGACGGTCCTATGCCTCAGACGCGTGAGCACGTTCTTCTCGCACGTCAGGTGAACGTTCCGCGCCTCGTGGTGTTCCTGAACAAGTGCGACTTGGTTGAGGACGAGGAGATGCTCGAGCTCGTTGAGATGGAGGTTCAGGAGATCCTCGCTCAGTATGAGTTCGAAGATGACACCCCTATTATCCGTGGCTCTGCTCTTGGCGCACTCAACGGTGTTGCAAAGTGGGAGGAGAAGGTTATGGAGCTTATGAACACTTGCGACGAGTGGATTCAGGAGCCGCCGCGCGCTACCGACAAGCCATTCCTCATGCCGGTTGAGGACGTGTTCTCAATCACTGGCCGTGGAACCGTGGCAACGGGCCGTATCGAGACTGGTGTCATCCACGTTGGTGACGCTGTTGAGCTGCTCGGCCTCGGTGAGGACAAGAACTCCACCGTCACAGGTGTCGAGATGTTCCGCAAGATACTTGACGAAGGTCGCGCAGGTGACAACGTTGGTCTGCTCCTCCGTGGTATCGACAAGAATGAGATCAAGCGCGGTATGGTTCTCTGCCATCCGGGCCAGATCAAGCCGTTCAAGAGATTCAAGGCATCCATCTATGTCCTGAAGAAGGAAGAGGGTGGCCGTCACACTCCGTTCGGCAACAAGTATCGTCCGCAGTTCTACCTCCGCACGATGGACTGCACGGGTGAAATCACCCTGCCTGCAGGTGTCGAGATGGTAATGCCTGGCGACAACGTCGAGATTACCGTTGAGCTCATCTACGCCGTTGCCCTGAACAAGGGACTGCGCTTCGCAATCCGCGAGGGCGGCCGCACGGTAGGCTCTGGCCAGATCACAGAGGTTTACGAGGATTAAATCTGAAATGGCATATCCCATGCCGCCATTGTTAATCGCATTGGCGCGTGGAGCAATCAAAAGGTTCCGCTCCCAGCGGGCGGAACCTTACACACGGGAATAGCTCAGTTGGTAGAGCATCGGTCTCCAAAACCGAGGGTCGTGGGTTCGAGTCCTCCTTCCCGTGCAAGGAAAAAAGAAAATATCGATGAAGATACTCAAGAAAGTAGCAAATTATTTCAAGGTCTGTTACGAGGAACTTGCGCATAAGACTACTTGGCCTACGCGCGCCGAACTTACCCATACCGCAATGGTTGTGTTATCTGCTTCCCTTATCATTGCGCTTGTGGTGTTTGGCATGGACTCGCTGTTCCAGTGGGTAATGAAGATGGTTTATCCAAGTTAATCTCTTAAAGGAAAATGGCTCAGACAGAAAAGAAATGGTATGTGCTTCGCGCTGTGAGCGGCAAGGAGACCAAGGTGAAGGAATACATCGAGGCCGAATTGAGTCACAACAAGAAACTCGCCAAGCATGTTTTCCAGGTGGTGATACCAATGGAGAAACATGCCGTCACGCGTGGTACGAAGCGTGTCATAAAGGAGAAGATCGCTCTTCCCGGCTATGTGCTCGTTGAGGCTGAACTCAATGGCGACGTGGCTCCGGCACTGCGTTTCATGCCAAACGTGCTGGGCTTCCTTGGAGGACTTGACAACCCTTCTCCCGTGAGCGAGGCTGAAGTGAACCGTATGCTTGGCATAGCAGACGACACCGAGATAAAGGAAGAGATTGTAATTCCCTACTTGGTGGGCGATGCCGTCAAGGTTACGGACGGTCCTTTCACCGGTTTCAGCGGCAACATCGAAGAGGTGGATACCGAGAAACACAAGTTGAAGGTCATGGTCAAGATTTTCGGCCGGAACACTCCGCTGGAACTCAGTTTTATGCAAGTTGAAAAAGAATAGATGTGCTGTTACGGGCTCGGATGTTCTTTTTATATGAAAAAATCAAATTTTAATTAACAAAAGAAATGGCTAAAGAAGTTGCTGGATTAATCAAGTTGCAGATTAAAGGTGGCGCTGCGAATCCTTCCCCTCCCGTCGGGCCGGCTCTCGGCTCCAAGGGAATAAACATAATGGGATTCTGCAAGGAATTCAACGCCAGAACCCAGGATAAGGCAGGCAAGATCCTTCCTGTCGTTATCACATACTATACCGACAAGTCATTCAGCTTCATCATCAAGACCCCGCCAGCCGCCGTCCAGTTGCTGGAGGCTGCCAAGGTGAAGGGCGGATCTGCCGAACCAAACCGCACCAAGGTCGCCTCGGTGACATGGGATCAGGTCCGCGCGATCGCAGAGGACAAGATGTCAGACCTGAACTGTTTCACGGTTGAGTCTGCAATGAAGCTCGTTGCCGGTACAGCACGCAGCATGGGGATTGCTGTAAAGGGAGACTTCCCTGGGTAATTTTTAATAACTTCAATTTTAAAGAAAATGAGTAAACTGACAAAAAATCAGAAAGCAGTTGCTGATAAGGTTGAAGCAGGGAAAGCATACTCTTTGAAGGAGGCCGCAGCATTGGTGAAGGAAATAACCACCACCAAGTTCGAGGCTTCCGTTGACATTGACGTACGCTTGGGCATTGACCCGCGCAAGGCTAACCAGATGGTCCGCGGTGTCGTATCGCTGCCAAACGGAACCGGCAAGGTCACCCGCGTGCTGTGCCTCTGCACCCCTGACGCGGAGGCTGCTGCCAAAGAGGCAGGCGCTGACTATGTTGGTCTTGATGAATACATCGAGAAGATAAAGGGCGGATGGACTGATGTTGATGTCATCATCACCATGCCTTCCTGCATGGGCAAGGTTGGTCCCCTGGGACGCATACTCGGCCCGCGCGGACTTATGCCTAACCCGAAGAGCGGCACTGTAACCATGGACGTTGCCAAGGCCGTGAAGGAAGTGAAGCAGGGCAAGATAGACTTCAAGGTTGACAAGGCTGGTATCATCCACACGTCAATCGGCAAGGTGACGATGACACCCGAGCAGATTTACGAAAACGCGAAGGAGTTCATCAACACCGTCATAAAGCTGAAGCCTGCGGCTGCAAAGGGTACATATATCAAGAGTATCTTCCTATCAAGCACTATGAGTGCAGGTGTCAAGGTTGACCCAAAGACAGTTGAATAACACTTAAAGTACGGAAAACGATGAAAAAGGAAGTAAAAGATACTATCATAACAGCACTTGGTGAGCAGTTGAGGCAATATCCGCATTTCTACCTGGTGGATGTCACCGGTCTGAATGCAGAGGAGACAAGCAACCTGCGCCGCAAGTGCTTCAAGAACGAAATCAAGATGGTCGTTGTGAAGAACACTCTTCTGCACAAGGCCTTCGAGGCTTCGGACATTGATTATGAACCTTTGTACGGCACGCTGAAGGGCAACACTGCGGTGATGTTCGCAAACGTGGCGAACGTGCCTGCCAAGTTGCTTAAGGAGTATGCCAAGGCCGGCGTGCCCGCTCTAAAGGGCGCATACGCCGAGGAAGGCATCTATATCGGCGCTGACAAGTTGGATGAGCTCTCTGCCATCAAGAGCAAGAGCGAACTTATTGCAGACGTTGTGGCACTGCTGCAGTCTCCAATCAAGAACGTTATTTCCGGACTCAATGCCGGTGGCAAGGTTCACGGACTGCTTGACGCTATCGCTGAGCGTAACAAATGAGCGAACCCTTCGAAACATTAACATTAAAAAAACAATTAAAAATTATTATAAAAATGGCAGATATTAAAGCTATTGCTGAAGAGTTGGTAAACCTTACAGTAAAAGAAGTAAGCGAATTGGCAACAGTCCTGAAGGACGATTACGGAATTGAACCTGCCGCTGCAGCTGTTGCTGTGGCTGCCGGTAACGCAGGCGGTGCAGCCGAGGCAGCAGAGGAGAAGACTTCTTTCAACGTTGTCCTCGCAGAGGTTGGCGGCGCCAAGCTGCAGGTTGTTAAGGCTGTCAAGGAGGCTTGCGGCCTCGGTCTGAAAGAGGCAAAGGATCTCGTTGACGGATGTCCTTCAACATTGAAGGAAGACCTTTCCAAGGACGAGGCCGAGAACCTGAAGAAGGCTATCGAGGCAGTTGGCGCAAAGGTTGAGCTGAAGTAATTCAGACTTGTCAAAACCATAATACGGTTAAGATCTTCCAGGTAGGGGGGTCTTAACCTTTTCTTGTCTTTTGGCCGCCGCAGGCCGGGACGCAAGTACTACGGGACACCGTTCCTCACACGGTTGTGTTTCCGAATATCATTAATACCTCATTATAATATATATGGCTTCAAAAATTGTTGATAACAGAATAAACTTCGCCAGCGTGAAGAATCCGATGCCCTATCCGGATTTTCTCGATGTGCAGTTAAAGTCTTTCAGGGACTTCCTACAGTTGGACACACCGCCGGAGGAGCGCAAGAACGACGGGCTTTACAAGGTGTTCTCGGAAAATTTCCCAATCGCCGACACCCGTAACAATTTCGTGCTTGAGTTTCTCGACTATTTCATTGACCCGCCACGCTACTCCATCGACGAGTGCCTGGAGCGCGGGCTGACATACAGCGTGCCGCTGAAGGCCAAGATGAAACTTTACTGCACTGACCCTGAGCATGAGGATTTCCCGACGTTCGTGCAGGACGTGTACCTGGGCAACATCCCATACATGACGGAAAACGGCACATTCGTGATAAACGGCGCCGAGCGCGTCGTGGTGTCGCAGTTGCACCGCTCGCCGGGCGTGTTCTTCAGCCAGGGTGTCCACGCCAACGGAACCGTTCTCTACAGCGCGCGCATAATCCCGTTCAAGGGCTCGTGGATAGAGTTCGCCACCGACATCAACAATGTCATGTACGCCTACATCGACCGCAAGAAGAAATTGCCCGTGACGACGCTGCTGCGTGCCATAGGATACGAGACCGACAAGGACATACTTGAGATTTTCGGGCTTGCCGAGGAGGTGAGGGTGAACAAGAAGAACATGAAGGAAGTCATAGGCCGCAAGCTTGCCGCGCGCGTGCTGAAAAGCTGGAACGAGGATTTCGTTGACGAGGACACCGGCGAGGTCGTTTCCATCGAGCGGAACGAGGTGATGATGGAGCGCGAGACCGAGATAACCAAGGACAACGTGGGCGAGATACTCGAAAGCGGCGCCTCCACCATACTGATACACAAGGATGAGGAGGCCGCGTCGAAGTATTCAATCATCTTCAACACACTTGCCAAGGACACGACGAACTCGGAGAAGGAGGCCATTTTCTACATCTACCGCCAGCTGCGCAACTCGGAACCCTCCGACGACGCAAGTGCGCGCGAGGTTATACTCAACCTGTTCTTCTCTGACAAGAGATACGACCTCGGCGACGTGGGCCGTTACAGGATAAACAAGAAACTCGGCCTGGACACCGACATGAACGTGCGTATCCTGACCAAGGAAGACATAATAGAGATTATAAAGTATCTCATACAACTGGTGAACTCGAACGCCACGGTCGACGACATCGACCACCTCTCCAACCGCCGCGTGCGCACGGTGGGCGAGCAACTGTCAAACCAGTTCTCGATAGGCCTGGCCCGCATGAGCCGCACGATCCGCGAGCGCATGAACGTGCGTGACAACGAGGTGTTCCAGCCAACCGACCTTATCAATGCCAAGACAATCTCGAGCGTGATCAACTCGTTCTTCGGCACCAACCCGCTGTCGCAGTTCATGGACCAGACCAACCCGCTCGCCGAGGTGACACACAAGCGCCGCCTCTCGGCGCTCGGCCCCGGCGGCCTGAGCCGTGAGCGTGCCGGATTCGAGGTCCGCGACGTTCACTACACGCACTACGGCCGCCTTTGCCCGATTGAGTCTCCTGAAGGCCCGAACATCGGACTTATATCATCGCTCTGCGTGTATGCAAAGATCAATGAGCTCGGCTTCATCGAGACACCTTACCGCAAGGTGAAGGACGGCAGAGTTGACCTTAAGAACGAGGATGTCGTTTACCTCACCGCAGAGGAGGAGGAAGACTACATCATCGGTCAGGGCAACGCGCCGCTGAATGACGATGGCTCGTTCATACGTGATTATGTGAAATGCCGCAAGGACGCCGACTTCCCCGTCGCTGATACGGACGAGGTGGACCTCATGGACGTGTCGCCGCAGCAGATAGCATCAATCGCTGCTGGGCTGATACCCTTCCTCGAGCATGATGACGCACACCGTGCGCTGATGGGGTCGAACATGATGCGCCAGGCAGTGCCGCTCCTTCACAACGAGGCCCCGATTGTCGGCACAGGCATAGAGAAGCAGGTGTGTGAGGACTCGCGCACCATGATTACTGCCGAAGGCGACGGCGTTATAGAATATGTTGACGCCACTACGATACGCATATTGTACGACCGTACCGAGGACGAGGAGTTCGTAAGTTTTGAGCCGGCGCTCAAGGAATACCGCATTCCCAAGTTCCGCCGCACGAACCAGAACATGACCATCGACCTGCACCCAGTCTGCGAGAAGGGACAGCGCGTGAAGAAGGGCGACATCCTCACAGAGGGATATGCCACCGAAAACGGTGAGCTCGCACTCGGGCGCAACCTCCTCGTGGCCTACATGCCGTGGAAGGGCTACAACTATGAGGATGCCATCGTGCTGAACGAGCGCGTGGTGCGCGACGACGTGCTTACATCTGTCCATGTTGACGAATACAGCCTCGACGTGCGCGAGACCAAGCGCGGAATGGAGGAGTTCACATCCGACATCCCCAACGTGAGCGAGGAAGCCACGAAAGACCTTGACGACAACGGCATAATCCGCGTCGGGGCGCGTGTCGAGCCGGGAGACATCCTCATTGGCAAGATTTCACCGAAGGGAGAGAGCGACCCGTCGCCGGAGGAAAAACTACTGCGCGCCATATTTGGCGACAAGGCGGGCGACGTGAAGGATTCGTCGCTCAAGGCGAACCCGTCGCTCAGCGGTGTCATAATAGACAAGAAACTCTTCTCGCGTGCTATAAAGTCGCGGCAGTCTAAACAGCAGGACAAGATAATACTTGCAAAGATAGACGAGGAGTATGAGGCAAAGATAGATGACCTGAAGGACATCCTCGTTGACAAACTGATGTCGCTCACCGGGGACAAGGTGTCGCAGGGCATCAAGGACTACACCGGGGCGGAGATTATCACAAAGGGCAGCAAGTTCAGCATCGCCGTGCTCAAAAACATAGAATACGACGGAATACAGAGCAGCAACTGGACCGACGATGACCACGCAAACAGGCTCATCCAGGCTCTCATAATGAATTTTATAAAGAAATACAAACTTCTTGATGCAGAAAACAAACGCCGGAAGTTCGCCATATCGATAGGAGACGACCTGCCCTCAGGCGTTCTTCAGATGGCAAAGATCTACGTTGCCAAGAAACGCAAGATCAGCGTGGGCGACAAGCTTGCCGGACGACATGGCAACAAGGGCATCGTGTCCAAGGTGGTGCGTCAGGAGGACATGCCGTTCCTCGAGGACGGACGCCCTGTTGACTTAGTGCTGAACCCCCTCGGCGTGCCTTCGCGAATGAACCTCGGGCAGATTTTCGAGGCCATCCTCGGCGCTGCCGGCAAACGCCTCGGCGTGAAGTTCGCAACACCAATCTTCGACGGCGCAAAAATTGAAGACCTCCAGGAGTGGACCGACAAGGCCGGGCTGCCGCGCCTCTGCTCGACACACCTGTACGACGGCGAGACCGGCGAGAAGTTCGACCAGCCTGCAACCGTGGGCATCACCTACTTCCTAAAGCTCGGCCACATGGTAGAGGACAAGATGCACGCACGCTCCATCGGCCCGTACTCGCTCATCACGCAGCAGCCGCTCGGCGGAAAGGCGCAGTTCGGCGGACAGCGTTTCGGAGAGATGGAGGTATGGGCGCTGGAGGCGTTCGGCGCAAGCCATGTGCTGCAGGAAATACTGACAATCAAGTCTGACGACGTGGTTGGACGCTCGAAGGCCTACGAGGCCATAGTCAAGGGCGAGCCCATGCCGACACCGGGCATACCGGAGTCGCTCAACGTGCTGCTGCACGAACTGCGCGGCCTCGGCCTCAGCGTGACACTCGACTAATATTCAGTTTAGGAACAAAGAACTTAAGGATTAAGAATTGAAATATGGCATTCAAGAAGGATTCAAAGATAAAGAACAATTTCACGAAGATTACCATCGGCCTCGCTTCGCCGGAGGAAATCCTCGAAAACAGTTACGGCGAGGTCACCAAGCCTGAGACCATAAACTACCGTACCTACAAGCCCGAGCGCGACGGACTTTTCTGCGAGCGCATCTTCGGCCCCACGAAGGACTACGAGTGTGCCTGCGGAAAGTACAAACGCATACGCTACAAGGGCATAGTATGCGACAGGTGCGGCGTTGAGGTCACGGAGAAGAAGGTGCGCCGTGAGCGCAGCGGACACATCGAGCTCGTCGTGCCGATAGCACATATATGGTATTTCCGCAGCCTGCCGAACAAGATAGGCTATCTGCTCGGAATACCCACCAAGAAACTCGACTCGGTGATCTACTACGAGAAATACATCGTGATACAGCCAGGCATCGTCGAGGGAAGGAAAGATGTTGAGGATGTTGAGATAAACGGGTCGCACAAGATGGACCTGCTGTCCGAGGACGAGTATCTCGCGATAATGGACAGCCTGCCGGATGGCAACGAGTATCTCGAGGAAAGCGACCCTAACAAGTTCATCGCAAAGATGGGCGCCGAGGCGATATATGACCTGCTGAAGCAACTCGAGCTTGACAAACTGTCGTACGAGTTGCGCAACCTTGCCAACACAGACTCATCGCAGCAGCGCAAGACCGAGGCGCTGAAGCGCCTGCAGGTGGTTGAGTCATTCCGCCAGAGCAAGGAAATCAACAGGCCAGAGTGGATGATTATGAAGATAATCCCCGTCACCCCACCAGAGCTGCGCCCTCTCGTGCCGCTCGACGGCGGGCGCTTCGCGACATCAGACCTCAACGACCTATACCGCCGCGTCATCATACGCAACACACGCCTCAAGAGGCTCATTGACATAAAGGCGCCCGAGGTCATCCTGCGCAACGAGAAGAGAATGCTGCAGGAGGCCGTGGACTCACTGTTCGACAACTCGCGAAAGTCGTCGGCCGTGAAGAGCGAGAGCAACCGCCCGCTGAAATCCCTGTCAGACTCGCTGAAGGGCAAGCAGGGACGCTTCCGCCAGAACCTCCTCGGCAAGCGTGTCGATTACTCCGCACGCTCGGTAATCGTCGTCGGCCCGGAACTGAAGATGGGCGAGTGCGGACTGCCGAAACTAATGGCTGCCGAACTCTACAAACCATTCATCATACGCAAACTCATCGAGCGGGGCATAGTGAAGACCGTGAAGTCGGCGAAGAAGATTGTCGATCGCCGCGAGCCGGTAATCTGGGACATACTCGAAAACGTCATGAAGGGACACCCCGTGCTGCTCAACCGCGCGCCAACGCTGCACCGGCTCGGCATACAGGCGTTCCAGCCGAAACTCATCGAGGGCAAGGCAATACAACTTCACCCGTTGGCCTGCACGGCGTTCAACGCCGACTTCGACGGCGACCAGATGGCTGTGCACCTCCCGCTGAGCAACGAGGCGATACTCGAGGCGCAGCTGCTGATGCTGCAAAGCCACAACATCCTCAATCCGGCAAACGGCGCGCCAATAACAGTGCCGTCGCAGGACATGGTGCTCGGACTGTACTACATCACAAAGATACGTCCAGGGGCAAAGGGGGAAGGCCTGACGTTCTACGGCCCCGAGGAGGCAATAATAGCCTTCAACGAGGGCAAGTGCGACCTGCACGCGCAGGTGAAGGTTGTCGTGAAGGACACCGACGACAATGGCAACTACATCAACCATATCGTGGAAACCTCGGTGGGGCGCGTCATAGTTAACGGAATAATACCGGAGGAGGTAGGGTTCGTCAACAAGGTCATATCCAAGAAGTCGCTGCGCGACATCATCGCCGGCGTTATAAACAAAGTGGGATTCGCAAAGGCCTGCGAGTTCCTCGACGGGATAAAGAACCTCGGCTACCGCATGGCATATCTCGCAGGACTGTCGTTCAACCTCGACGACATCATCATACCAAATGAGAAAGAGGAACTCGTCAGGAAGGGCAACAACGAGGTGCAGGCCATCAAGGACAACTACAACATGGGCTTCATCACCGACAACGAGCGGTACAACCAGGTGATCGACACGTGGACGCATGTCAACAACCGTCTCGGCGACATACTGATGAAGGAGATGACAGAGGCCGACCAGGGCTTCAACGCCGTCTATATGATGCTCGACTCCGGAGCGCGCGGATCCAAGGACCAGATAAAGCAGCTCGCAGGCATGCGCGGACTTATGGCAAAGCCGCAGAAAGCCGGAGCCGAGGGGCGCGGCACAATCGAGAACCCTATCCTCTCCAACTTCAAGGAGGGCATGTCGGTGCTCGAGTACTTCATATCCACCCACGGCGCCCGCAAGGGCCTTGCCGACACTGCCATGAAGACAGCCGACGCCGGTTACCTCACGCGACGTCTCGTCGATGTGAGCCATGACGTGATAGTCACCGAGGAGGACTGCGGCACTCTGCGTGGCCTCGAATGCAGGGCACTGAAGAATGGCGAGGAGGTCATATCCTCACTCTATGAGCGCATACTCGGACGTGTGTCGGTGCATGACATCACGCACCCCTCGACGGGCGAGCTGATCGTGGCTGCCGGCGAGGAGATAACCGAGAAGGTGGCGCGTGCGATAGAGGACTCACCGATAGAGATGGTTGAAATCCGCTCAGTCCTGACCTGCGAGAGCAAGAAAGGCGTCTGCGTGAAGTGCTACGGGCGCAACCTTGCCACACAGCGCATGGTGCAGAAGGGCGAGGCCGTAGGCGTCATCGCGGCGCAGGCAATCGGCGAGCCGGGAACACAGCTCACGCTGCGCACGTTCCACGCCGGTGGTGTTGCCGGCAGCGCGGCAGCGAATGCAAGCATCGTGGCAAAGAGCGACAGCCGCGTCGAGTTTGAGGAGATACGCGCCGTGCCGTTCGTTGAGCAGGGCGAGAATGGCGAGGTGGTATGCCAGAAGGTTGTCAGCCGGCTGGCAGAGGCACGCTTCGTCGACGTCAACACGGGCATTGTGCTGTCAACGGCATCCGTGCCGTATGGCTCGTCGCTGTATTTCGCCAACAAGTCGGAAGTGAAGAAGGGCAGCCTCATCGCAAAATGGGACCCCTTCAATGCAGTAATCGTAACGGAATACGCAGGCAGGCTGCGTTTCCAGAACGTCACGGAGGGCTCTACATACAAGGCCGAGACCGACGAGACGACAGGACTCACCGAGAAAATCATCATCGAGTCGAAGGACCACGCCCACGTGCCGACCTGCGATGTCATCAATGCCGACGGCGAGGTCGTCGGGACCTACAGCTTCCCTGTGGGTGGACACGTCATCGTGGAGGACGGACAGGTGGTTAAGACGGGCACCACACTCGTCAAGATACCGCGCACCGTCAACATGGGCGGTGACATCACCGGCGGTCTGCCGCGTGTCACCGAGCTCTTCGAGGCACGCAACCCGAGCAACCCTGCCGTGGTGTCCGAAATCGACGGCGAGGTGACGATGGGCAAGGTGAAGCGCGGCAACCGCGAGATCATCGTAACGTCGAAGACCGGCGAGCAGAGGAAGTACCTTGTGTCGCTGTCAAAGCAAATCCTCGTGCAGGAGCACGATGCCGTCCGCGCCGGCACACCGCTTTCAGACGGTGTCATAACGCCAGACGACATACTCGCCATCAAGGGCCCGACCGCAGTCCAGGAATACATCGTCAACGAGGTGCAGGACGTTTACCGCCTGCAGGGCGTGAAGATAAACGACAAGCACTTCGAGATAATCGTCCGCCAGATGATGCGCAAGGTGCAGATCAACGAGCCTGGCGACACAACATTCCTCGAGCAGGAAGTGGTTGACAAACTCGACTTCGTTGAGGAGAACGACCGCATCTGGGGCAAGAAATACGTTGAGGACCCGGGCGACAGCGAGACACTGCAGAGGGGGCAGATAATATCCGCACGCAAACTGCGCGATGAGAACTCCACACTCAAGCGGCGCGACATGCGCCTCGTACAGGTGCGCGATGCCATGCCGGCAACATCAACGCAGATACTACAGGGCATCACGCGCGCAGCCCTGCAGACCAAGAGCTTCATGTCGGCGGCATCGTTCCAGGAAACCACCAAGGTGCTCAACGAGGCCGCGATACGCGGCAAGGTCGATCCGCTCGACGGAATGAAGGAGAACGTGATATGCGGTCACCTGATACCTGCCGGGACGGGCCTGCGCGAGTTCGACAAACTCGTGGTTGGCTCGCGCGAGGACTACGAGCGGTTGCAGGCAAACAAGAAGAACGTAATCGACTTCTCCGAGAAGGAGGGCGAGGAATAACATCTGCCGGCAATGCTGGCAGCGAAATCCCGGAGGGCAGCAATGCTTCTCCGGGATTTCTCATTAGGACGGCGCCGAAACACAGTAGCGTCATCTCCTTTAAACCAAAATCGGTCATTACAACACTGATTTACCAAACCGGGACCTCTGCAAAACTTTCAGGGGAAAACAGTTTCGCTGTCATGGCAAGACACAAATCTAAAAAACCAATCAGTATCCGCAAGCGAAAAAACGTATTTGTGATTTGTATGCACACGTTTTTGTCGCGTACTATTTTTGGCGTGTAGGGAAAAAATGTTATCTTTGCAGTCATTAAAACGAAACAGTGGATTATGGGAAAGATAATACTCACCGGCGACCGTCCCACAGGGCGGCTTCATCTGGGGCATTATGTCGGCTCGCTGCGCCGGCGCGTTGAGTTGCAGGACGAGGGCGACTATGACAGGATGTACGTGTTCATCGCCGACGTTCAGGCACTCACAGACAATGCCGACAACCCGGAGAAGGTGCGGCAGAACATCATCGAGGTGGCTCTCGACTACCTCAGCGCGGGGCTTGACCCGTCGCGGGTCACGCTTTTCATACAGTCGATGATACCCGAGCTCGCGGAACTCACGGTTTATTTCATGAACCTCGTATCCGTGGCGCGCCTGCAGCGGAACCCGACCGTGAAGACCGAGATGGCGATGCGCAATTTCGGGCAGAGCGTGCCGGTGGGCTTCTTCACATACCCCATCTCGCAGGCAGCCGACATCACTTTCTGCAAGGCCACCACGGTGCCAGCCGGCGAGGACCAGGAGCCGATGCTGGAGCAGTGCCGCGAGATTGTGCGGCGGTTCAACGCCACCTACGGCGAAGTGCTCGTCGAGCCGCAGATAATGCTCCCCACCAACAAGGTGTGCCTGCGCCTGCCGGGTCTTGACGGCAGTGCCAAGATGTCGAAAAGCCTCGGCAACTGCATCTACCTGTCGGACACGGCGAAGGAGGTGGAACAGAAGGTGAGGACGGCATACACAGACCCCGCACACCTGCGCGTGGAGGATCCCGGGCATGTGGAGGGCAACGTCGTGATGACATACCTCGACGCCTTTGCCACCGATGACGACTTCGCCGTGTTCTGGCCAGATTACAAGAACCTTGAGGAGGTCAAGGACCATTACCGCCGTGGCGGCTTAGGCGACATGAAATGCAAGAAATTCCTCACGAAAGTGCTGAACAGCCGCCTCGAACCCATACGCAGGCGGCGGCACGAGTTCGAGAAAGACATCCCAGAGGTGTACAACATACTGAAGAAAGGCTCGGAGGCGGCGCGCGAGGTCGCCGCGCAGACGCTGCATGAGGTGCGCGAGGCCATGCGCATCAACTATTTCGACGACACAGGGCTGATCAGGGAGCAGGCAGAGAAATACGCAGGAACGACAAAACAACAATAATCACAAATACAGTATTATGGAAGACAACAGCAAACAGCAGGGCGGCCTGCAGATGGAACTGCCGCAGGACGTGGCACAGGGACAGTACGCCAACTTCGCAATAATAACCCATTCGAGCAGCGACTTCGTGCTCGACTTCGCGCGGATATTGCCTGGAGTGCCCAAGGCACAGGTGAAGAGCCGCGTGATACTCGCGCCGGAACACGCCAAGCGACTGCTTCAGGCATTGCAGGAGAACATCATGCGATACGAGGCGCAGTTCGGGAAAATACAAATCCCCAACCAGCAACCGCGAACGATCGCCCCGTTCGGAACAAAGCCAGAGGCATGACATGCCACCGCCACAAGGCATGAGAAAAGTCCGCACACATCTTCAATCAGCCGGCTGCGCGAAGGCCGCGTGCGGACTTGCAGAGCCAATATGGCATTGCACGACATGCGAGGCCTTTTGCCTCGCTCTTGTTTTTAAAGACATGTCGCGCATACCGGGTTATAGTAACTTAATGAGACATGTTGGGCTGGTCTTTAAAGCATTGAACGACGGTGTGGCGTCCAATGTGTGTCATAATATGCAAAAGACTGAATTATAACATTAAAACAAAAAGTGTGATGAGAACAATATTATCAACACTCATGCTGGCAGTTTCATTGAGTTTGTCAGCGACATCAAAAGACACGCTCAATGCAGTGACCATGGTCTCATACGAACAAAGGTGGCTTGACCTTGAAGGGACATTGGCGTTGAAGAACAATACCAATGAAGACATACATAATGTCACCTACCGCATTACTTATCTTGACATGAAAGGAAATGCACTCGATTATGAAGTTTTTTCGTCAAATATTGAAATTGCTCCCGGAATGACAAGGAAAGTGAATATTCCTGCATACGAGCATGACAGGCATTATTCCTATTATCTCTCGGAAGCCGAGCCTTACATGTCACACAAGTTTAAAATCAGGTTCGAACTGACAGGATATAATAAATCGAATAAGGAGTTGTCCGAAACTCCGTCAGCACAAGATTCTACGCCAAAAGAATTAAATCCAGCGTGGGCAATTGCACTGGCATTGGTAGCCGTCTTATTCGCAATAGGCTTATATATAGGAATGTATGTCTTGGTAGCATTGATGGCAAAAAGAAGAAATAGAAATGCTGCGTTATGGGTTTTGGTCAGCTTGTTTTCAACACCACTGCTGGCAATTATTATTTTGCTATGCCTGGGCAAAAAATACAACCCATACGAATATATGAAAGAAAAATGAACTGATTACTAAATAGTTATGCCGGAGAATTGCGTCTTGCTGACGGCAAGAATGTATATTCGCCTAATGTGGTCAGTAAGATAGTTATTGAACCCTGTTATTTAACAAAGTAATAAAAAACGTCAAATCAATTTATTTGACGCAACTTTGCGTGGGCTTTCACAAAATCATCCATGATACTGTCGCTTTCCGTGCGTTTTCATCCGCGTGACACAAAATATAAGACGTATAATTCCGAAAAATGCAATAAAAACATTATCTTTGCAGCGACAACATTCTGCATTAGTGAATTTGGAAATATGAGGAATTACAATCTTGGCTTCATGTCTGATGATGACATATACGAGCATGTCAGGGACACTGTACGGCAATACCGCAAGAGCATAAACTTGCAGGAGTTCAACAAGAACATAATCGATCCCATAAAGTTGACGTTCGACTCCAAGATATATGGATATTCGATAGAACAGGCAATAGAGGCAGAGTGCATACGTCAGATTGACAAGAGCAACAACAACAAGATTGGATATTTCCACCAATATCTTTTCAAGTATGCTGGGGAAGGATGGGAAGTCCCTGATAATGGGGCAAAGGGAGGCTTTGACGTGGTGAACGAAGAGAAGTGCATTTATGCGGAATTGAAGGACAAACACAACACTATGAATTCCGTGAGTGCGACGGCAACATACCTGAAGATGCTCGACAGGGTTGTGCGTTCCGGCAACAGGGCAACCTGCTATCTCGTCGAGGCGATAGCCCGGCGTTCGCAGGATGTCGTGTGGGAGGCGGCGGTTGTGCAGAACGGACACAAGGAACGGTACAACTGGCCAGGCATCCACAGAATATCAATGGATAAATTCTATGAGATAGTCTTTGGCGACCGGCTTGCCTTTTTCAAACTATGCAAGAAATTGCCCGACATACTTGATGATGTTGTTAAAGACGACAATGGCGCACGGTTGAACATTTCTGTATATGACGAACTTGGCAATGCGGATTTCTACAAGAGCATTTACATGCTTGCATTCAGTACATACGAAGGATTTGAGAGTTTTTGAACATGAATAATTCGGTTATTTCTGACACAAATTTTGCCGACGTTATGGGGGTGTCAAAGCGCACACTCGACAGTTGGAAGCAGAGTGGAAAATACAAATTCCATGCTGGTTGCAATGGTGCGTCATTCCTTTTCCTCGAGGACTTGAAGGGTATTCCGGAGATAGAGGAAATGATAGAGTCGGAGTGGGAGACAGAAATGCATACGATCCCTCTGCGCCCTTATACCACAATCGAATTGTTCGCTGGTGCCGGCGGACTTGCACTGGGCATGAGCAAGGCTGGATTCCAGCATGTTATGCTGAATGAAATAGATGCTGATGCGTGCCGGACTTTGAAAGCGAACCGCCCCGACTGGCATGTTGCACAGGGGGACATACACAACCTCGACTTCTCTGTTTACAGAGGGAAGGTTGACCTAATCACCGGTGGTTTCCCTTGTCAGGCTTTCAGTTATGCTGGTAACAAAGGCGGATTTGAGGACACCCGTGGGACGCTTTTCTTCGAGTTGGCCCGTGCCGTGAGGGACATTAGGCCTAAGGTGCTTATGTGTGAGAACGTGCGTGGGCTGGCATCGCACGACGGAGGCAGGACGCTGAGCGTGATAAGGAACACAATATCGGAGTTGGGATACACGCTCGTTGAACCACGCGTGCTACAGGCGATAAAGTACAAAGTCCCGCAAAAGCGGGAACGGCTGATAATGGTTGCCGTGCGTAACGATGTGGCGGACAGGGTGACTTTCCGCTGGCCGTCGCCTTACTGCCGCATAATGAATTTGCGCGATGCGCTGTATGCTGGCGAACTGTATGACACAGACGTGCCAAAGTCGCCGGGGCAGGCATACCCGGAGAGGAAGCGGCGGGTGATGGAACTTGTGCCAAGGGGGGGGTACTGGCGTGACCTGCCTGTGGAAATACAGAAGGAATACATGGGCGGGAGTTATCATCTCGAGGGAGGAAAGACAGGGATGGCAAGACGGTTGTCGCTTGACGAGCCGAGCCTTACACTGACATGCGCACCGGCGCAGAAGCAGACCGAGCGCTGCCACCCGCTGGAAACACGTCCGCTGACGGTGCGCGAGTACGCGCGGATACAGACATTCCCTGACGACTGGGAGTTTGCCGGCAACATGTCCTCGCAATACCGGCAGATAGGCAACGCCGTGCCGGTGAACCTCGCGTGGGCGGTGGGGCGCGCATTGGTGAGGCTGTTGAACGACATAGAGATGCTGTAGGGCTTTATGCACTTCGTAGATGTAATACTTCCCGTACCCCTTGAGGGGCTTTTCACATACGGCCTGCCCGAGCAGTGGGCGGGGCGCGTGACGATGGGCGTGCGCGTGCTTGTGACGCTGGGCAAGAGCACGCGCCACATAGCGATGGCGGTGAGGGTGCACCAGACGGAACCGGCGGTGAAATGGAAAATGGTGGAGCAGGTGCTTGACGGCCAGCCGGTGATGACCGGCGAGCAGATGAGACTGTGGCAGTGGATTGCCGACTACTACATGTCGCCCATCGGAGACGTCTTCAAGGCTGCCATGCCGGGAGGAATGAAGACCGGGGATGGATACAAACCACGCACTGAGACATTCCTCGACCTGCCGACGGAATGGCGTTCGGAGAAGGGTATCAATGAGGCGCTCGGCATAATGCACCGCGCCGGCAAGCAGCGGCGGGTGTTCGGGATGTTCCTCGCAATGACGGGATGGGAGAACATGAAGGGCGGCGTGCCGCAGGGAGCGATACGGGAACTGTCGCGCGACGAACTGATGAACGTGTCGCACTGCACATCTGCGGTGATGAAAGCACTGACAGACAAGGGATTCCTTACGACATACGAGCGCGAGGTGAGCCGACTGAACAGCCAAAACGAGCCAGACTACACGAAGATACAGAAACTGAGCGCGGCGCAGCAGGACGCTTATAACGAAATACTTATGGGATTCCTGCGCAGGAACGTCGTGCTGCTGCACGGCGTGACGTCGAGCGGCAAGACCGAGATATACATACACCTGATACGGCGCGCCATCGAGCGTGGCGAGCAAGTGCTTTACCTGATGCCAGAGATCGCCCTCACCGTGCAGATGCAGCAGCGGCTGCAGCGCGTGTTCGGCAACCGCCTCGGCATATACCACTCAAAGTACAGCGACGCCGAGCGCGTGGAGATATGGCGGAAGCAAATGTCAGGGATGCCATACGACGTTGTCCTCGGGGCGCGCTCCGCCGTGTTCCTGCCGTTCCGACGGCTCGGCCTTGTCATTGTCGACGAGGAACACGAGACATCGTTCAAGCAGCAGGAACCCGCGCCGCGATACCACGCACGGTCGGCGGCGATAATGCTGGCCGCGATGTGCGGCGCGAAGACACTGCTCGGAACGGCGACACCGTCTGCCGAGACCTACCAGAACGTTGTCAACGGGAAATACGCGCTCGCCGAGCTCACCACGCGCTACAAGGACATCGCGATGCCGGAGATACGCATCGTTGACACGAAGGACCTGCGGCGGCGCAGGATGATGAGCGGGGCATTCTCGCCGCAGCTGGTGGCGGCAATGCGCGCCGCGCTCGGCAACGGCGAGCAGGTGATACTGTTCCAGAACCGCCGGGGCTTCGCGCCGATGATGGAGTGCCGGGAGTGCGGATGGGTGCCGCGTTGCCAGAACTGCGACGTGTCGCTGACCTACCACAAGAACACCTCGCAACTGACGTGCCACTACTGCGGATTCACATACCGCGTGCCGGAAAGCTGCCCCAACTGCGGCAGCAACGAACTGACGGCAAGGGGCTTCGGGACGGAGAAGGTGGAGGACGAGATAATGGAAATATTCCCCGGCGCGCGCGTGGCGCGCATGGATCTCGACACGACACGCACACGGAGCGCATACGAGCGCATAATAGCCGACTTCTCGGCAGGAAAGACGAACATACTCGTCGGCACACAGATGGTCACGAAGGGACTCGACTTCGACCGCGTGTCGGTGGTGGGCATACTCAACGCCGACTCCATGCTCAACTATCCCGACTTCCGCGCCCACGAGCACGCCTTCACGATGATGGCGCAGGTGAGCGGGAGGGCCGGGCGCAAGGGCAGGCGCGGGCTGGTGCTGCTGCAGACGAAGAACAAGGACCTGCCCGTCGTGCAGCAGGTGGTGACAAACGACTTCCAGGCGTATTTCAGCGACCTGTGCAGCGAGCGGCGCGACTTCAACTACCCACCGTTCACACACCTTATATATATATACCTCCGCCACCGCGATGACCGCACAGTAGACAGCGCGGCGATGGAGATGGGCGCGCGCCTGCGGCAGTGGTTCGCCGAGCGCGTGCTCGGGCCCGACAAACCCGCCGTCGCAAGGGTAAAGACGATGAACATACGCAAGATAGTGCTGAAACTCGAGCCGGGCATCGACCTCGCCGCAGTGCGGCAGTGCCTGAGGCAGGCGCGGGCAGCGATGCTCGGCGACAGGCGATACGCCTCGCTGCAGGTTTATTTCGACGTTGACCCGCTTTAACATCAACCGCTCATTGCAACACCGGTTTGGGTTTAATGTGCGGGAATTGTGGAATTAGAGTCCCCGCATGTTTAAAAAACGTTAACAAAAGGCGTTTTTCCTGATTGGAAAGTGCTGGCCGTTGTTTTTTTAATTATCTTTGCAATGTAATCAACGCAATATATCGACAACCAATATTTATTAACTTAATTCAACAAAGACATGAAAAAGAACTTTTTTTTCGCAGCACTGGCATTTTGCATAATCGCAATCGCAGGCTGCGCCAACGGAAAGAACAAAGGCGATGCCAAGGACGGTGACAGTACGGGCAACGAAGTCTCAAAGGGCGAGAAAGGCGGCAAACTGGGCCCGATGGGATCTTTCAAGATGGCGGAGGGCAAACCCCTCAAGGATGTCTACAACATCGCATACGTCCTTTATCCGAACAGTTACGAGGAAGCAATGGAGGATGGCGAGGACATCAACGGCATGACAACCATCTACTACAAGAACACGGTGGCTGATGCCGGCGAGAAGAACACCAAGCTTTCCGGCTCGGACATATGCTACCCGAACAGCCTGCTGATACCAATCTACAAGGACGCCAAGGCAAAGAAAGGCGACGTAGTGCTGACATGGTGGCAGAGCGGCTCTGGGTTGCAGCGCGCAATCGTGACCGATGACAGCGACCCCACGCAGCCAAGGGTACATTATCTCGACTTGGATTACGAAGGCGAAGGCAAGGGTATGGCTGGGGAACATGACAACGAGCAGCTCGAGCCGAACAGCTTCGTCGTGCTGAAGGACGGCGAGATGCAGCAGGGCGCGCCAATCGCAGTGAACGTGGATGGCGAACTGAAAAACGGAGTGCTTATAAATGTTGACGGAGACAAGGTCATCTACGCCGGTTTCGCAGGCACACTCATGGAGGTGGACAAGAGTCAGGTGAAGGTCGTGCCGCTCAAGCCAAACTTCGGCGTAGGCGACAACGTGAAGGGAGTATTCGTCGGAAATTTCACACATGACTACAAAGTGACCAAGATTGACAAGAACAGGGGGCGCGTGTGGGTCAAGGCCGACGGCGAAGAGAAGATACTGAGCATACTTGAAGTGATGAAGTAAATGCTCCGGCTGGCTCACAATGCCTGCTGCCACAGCCAAGGCAAGCACGGCGGGCCACGGAAGACACAGGCGGCCAGCTTGGGTTCCACGCCTGTATGATGACACAAAGCAACGATGCCTTTGGCGAACCGCCGTGCGGTTTTTGCCAAAGGCATCGCTCTTATGCCGCAGGGCGGCCGCCGTTTCGATGTGGACGGAAAAGGAAATACGGCGTGTTTGCCGCGCAAACTCGCCGTATTTGCCGACCAAACACGCCGTATTTACCGCGCAAACTCGCCGTATTTACCGCGCAAACACGCCGTATTTGGCTTGCGTTTGAATACAGGTCGGGAGCACTTTTGCGGCCTTGTGCCGCATGGTTGCTATATGGTGATTTCCACGCCGAGGCCCAGCACGCGGTTTGTCCGCGTGAACGAGTCGCCCACAATGGTTGCCCCGGTTGCCGGGTCTGCCTCGGTCACGCGGTCATAGTTTCCGTATTCGGTCTGGAAATATGCGAGCGAGGCCTTGATGTTCTTGTTGAGCCTGTATGTCATTCCGAACCCATAGCTGTACGAGTTGACAACGAACGACATGTCGTTCATGTATTCGTCGGTGAGCTGGTATCTCGTGATCTGCGTTCCTGCCGACACGTTTACGCGGTCCGTGATGTCCCATTCCACGCCGGCGAGATACTCATTCGTCCCGCCGCCGAGTTTCTTCTCCTCGTGTTTGTACCAGTGCGCGCTTTTATCGAAGTAGTGGTGGTAGCCAATGTTTATGTTCACTCCGGGCAGTGCGGTCCACTGCGCGCCGATTGTCAGCAGAGCCGGCGCGTCCTCATCGACCTCGGTGCCGTCCTGGAACTTGTTGAGCGACTCTATTTCCGTTGCCTTCTCGAGTGTCGAGTTGTTCCTCATTTTCATCTGCGTGTTGAACTCATACTTTGCCGCGATGTTCACCCTGTCCGTCTTCCAGTCTATGCCAAGCACCGGTGCTATGCCGAAGCCGGTCTGGTTGCTCATCAGGTTGACCCCTTGCGAGTATTTCTGTAGAGTCTCGAGTTGTTCCAGAGCAGCCGTTGCCTTGTCTATACCCAGTGCGGCCTGTTCCGGCGTTATCATTCCCTGTGCCACCGCGAGTTCCGCCTGCCACACCTGCTTGTTGATTTCCGCCATTGCGTTGTTCAGGAAGCTGCCGAAGTCAACGTATGCGTCGTTTGCCGTTCTCACCTGTATGTCGCTCATGCGCGCCTTGTATGAAGCGTCTCCGTAGAGCGCGCGCAGTCCGCCATAAACCGACAGGTTCGGTGTCACCTTGTATGCCGCGCCTATCTGTATGCCGAAATAATACTGTCTGCCGCGCATATATGCGTTTGCGTCATATCCCCTCGCGCCGAGCGGTTCGAGTTGTTTTGCAATCATTGCCAGCGCGCTTTCGAACGAACCGAGGCCATTCTCGAACTCGCACACTCCGCCGCCGCCGGGTATTGAGAAGTTGAGCTGCAGGCTCCAGTCCCCTTTGTTCCATGCCGCCTGCAGCGATGGGATGAACGGTGCGTCGGCGACTCCCTCGAATGTCTTTGTCGCGCTGTCGTTCTTCCTTCCCAGTAGGAAAAGGGGGTTGGTTGATGTCACGGTTCGTGTCTGGCGGGCATACTGCCAGTTGAAGGCAATGTGGAAGCCGTCTGGCATGAAAGCCACGCCTGCGGGGTTGCTGTAAACGCCATCAATGCCGATTGCCGCATCCCGTGCCGGGTTCTTTAGGAATGCCACACTCTGGTTCGTATTCGTCAGTATCCCTCCTGCAAAGGTGTTGCCTGCTGTGGCAAGCAACAGCGTTGCGATGCCAATTCTGATTTTAGTCATTTTGAATAAGTATTAAATAAAATGGCTGCAAAGTTACTAAAATCATTCTGTTTTTCCACAAACGCAACGCATAATTAACTCTTATGCTTATATTTTCACATACTGCAACAATCACTAGGGAACCTTACGGTTAAGTGCAAATGGGAATCCCGCTGCTGTCTTTCCGAAATCCCGTTTTGCATTAATTTGGAAAACATCTTCGTGCGTCGGGTAATTGTGCGGCAACGATGTGTTTTGCTAAGCGGATTGAAATCGGTTGAAACGATAGTTGTGTTAATTTTTAGAAAAATAAAAGTAAAATCTTGGGCTGTGTTTTTTTTTTTTATTATATTTGCACGCCGTTGATACGGTTTTGTTTTATGCTCAGAGAAATAGATTGTCAACTACAGACATAATAACTCTTGCTACGCTTCAGCCACTTGGAAAGGATTTCACTTTTTTTATTTCAATTTGATATGATATAATAATGTTATGAGAAAAATTATTTATGTAGCACTCGTTGCCGTCGTCTTTTCATGTATTGGCTGTTCGGGAGATGACGGCTATGATGCCCCGTACCATTACTCGCATGTGGAGAATTTGCTTGTCCATGCCCATAAGGAGCATTATTACTATACTGGCACTTCTATCCTGTCAACGGAGAAGGGATATGTCGTGACCGATGAAGAGGGGCGTACTTACACCATACCGGTGATAGAGGGCTTTGACGGTATTTACAAGGAAGGCAGGGAGTACCTGATCAGCGTGGCGGTTTATGTCCCGTCGAAGGATTTGGTGGATGCGGAGCGCACATTTAAGTTCATAAGTGTGATAGAGGAACGAGAGCCGCAGAAGTAGTGAAGGTCATCGTGTATGCCGTTGATGCGCCGTTGAAGGTGTTGGGATGTGTTTATGCCCTGTAAGTCCGTCCTGCGTGCAGTGATGCATATATCGAATAAATATACCCTGGTTCGGGATTAGGAACATCCATATAGTGAGAAATAATCCCCACCTAAAAAAGACAATAACAGTTAATTGTGCGAGAACGGAATGAGGGTGTGTCAGAATAGTCGCATCCTCTTTTTCGTATGAATATATCCATCATTCGCCACCATAACAAACCGTATGGGCGGACCTGCGTGTCCGCCCATACAGACTTATTCGGGCAAATGTTCTCAATTTTCCAAGCCATGCCTGTTTCGGCACAGCCTCACGATCTGTAAGTTCCTGTAGGTCCCTCTGATGTCCTGCGTTGTGCAATTCCCCGCGATGTGTGGATTCCTACTTGCTGTCCTGTTTCTTCAGTTCCGGGTAAACGATGCGCGTGTGGTATATCGCCTTGAGGCGCTCGATGAGTACCTGCTTGGCGAGGGTGATGTCGTGGAACGTGATGGGGCAGTCGTGGAACACCCCCTCGTCCACAAGGCTGTCTATTATCCTGTTGACGAGTTCCGATATGTTGTCCTCGGTGTACTCGCTCAGTGAGTGTGATGCCGCCTCCACGCCGTCTGCCATCATCAGTATCGCCTGCTCGAGCGTGAATGGGTTGGGGCCCGGGTATGTGAACATGCTCTCGTCGATTTCCTCGCCGGGGTGCTCGTTCTTGTATGTGATGTAGAAATATTTTGTTTTCCCCTCGCCGTGGTGCGTGCTGATGAAGTCCTTTATCTCCCTCGGCAGGTTGTCCTGGTCGGCCAGCCTAAGCCCCTCGGTGACGTGGCTTATTATCACCTTCGCCGCCTCTGCTCTCGGCATTTTGCTCAGGGGGTTCACCCCTCCCGCCTGGTTCTCGGTGAAGAATGCCGGGTTTATCATCTTGCCGATGTCGTGGTAGAGCGCGCCGGTGCGCACGAGTTGCGCCTTCGCCCCGATGCGGTCGGCGATCTGCGCCGCGAGGTTGCTCACGGTGATTGAGTGCTGGAACGTTCCCGGCGCCACCTCGCTCAGCCTGCGCAGCAGGTCCTTCGAGGTGTTCGACAGTTCGACGAGCGTCACCGCGCTTGTGAATCCGAACACCTTCTCTATGACGTACATCAGTGGGTATGTGAACAGCAGCGCAATGCCGTTGAACGAGAAGTACCTTATGACGCTCATGTCAATGTTCTCGACGTCGCGCTCCTGCATCATCTGCAACGCGAGGTAGGTGAGGCACATCGACAGCGCGACGTAGAGAGCCACCCTCAGCACCTGCGCGCGCTGTGTGAGCTCGCGCAGTGAGTATATCGCCACGAGGCCTGCCACGAGTTGCACGACGATGAACTCATACTGGTATTTCACCGCCACGGCGCAAATCAGCACCATCGTGGTGTGCGCGACGAATGCCGTGCGCGAGTCGAGGAACACCCTTATGAACATCGGTGTTATGGCAAGCGGCAGCACGTAGATGTTGAAAATGTTGTTGCGCACCATCAGCGACACGATGATCGGGAACAGTGTTATCAGCGTGTATGCCATCGCTATGCTCCGCTGGCTTTGGAAATAGTCCTTTCGGAACAGCCCGAGGTACAGGGTGAACAGGAATACGAGCAGCGCGACGTAGATTACCTGCCCCACGACCGTGAATTTTATCTCGTCGTTGCCGGCATGCCGCCGCTGCATCTCGCGCTCGAACGAGTTCAGCACCAGCACGTCGTGGTCGTTGACAATCTCCCCCCGGTCTATTATCTTCTGGCCGCTTATCACCATCCCGCTCGCCACCGTCACCGAGCTCAGCAGGTCGTTGCGCTCGGCCTCGCTCCTTTTGCTGTCATAGATGATGTTCGGCACGACATATTTGTTGAGGTCGCATTTCTGCAGCTGCTGCCTGTATGGCTGCAGCCTGGCGTCGATGAACAGGTGCTCGTATGCCGACATCTCGCTGTATATGTTTTTCGCGCTGATGTTCTGCGCCACCTTTCCGGTGACGAGGCGCACCATCTTTGTGGTGTCCTTGAAATTCTCGGAGTATTCGTGCGTGTCCATCACGCCGGACTCGTAAATCTGCCCGAGGTCGCGGGCAATCACCGCCACCGTGTTCGCCGGCAGTCCCGGTATCCCGTCTGCGAAGTCGCTCGCGAACCGCCTCACCGCCGCCGCCCCTATGCTGTCGCTGAAGTTGTAGTATGGCTCGAACTGGTTCAGGATGCTGTCCTTCTCGGCCTTTATGGCCTCCTCGGTCTTGTATATAGGGAAGTCGAACTTTGCGATGAACGTGCCGTACATCCACGGTTTCCCGGCGTCATACTGGTACTGTGGCCCGTTGTTCTTTGGCAGGAACCACACAATTATTGCCACCGTCACGGCGACGAGTGCCGCGCGCGTCATGGTGTTTCTCCAGAAGTGCGGTTCCCTATAGTTGAAATTCTTCATTTTGCCTGCTTGTATTTATTTACTCCGCGAAAATACAAAAAAATATCGTATAATTGAAATAAAATAAGTAATTTTGCACGGAATTTCAACCTCGGGGGCATTTTCCCGGTGCTTTATGCGGCATAATGCCAGTGGCTGGTGTGATTGTGTGAAAACATTGCAGGCCTCCGTGTTTCCCCCGGTAAATCAGCGAAAAGATGTCAGAAAGAAGAGTAAGGGTGCGTTTCGCACCAAGTCCCACGGGCGCGCTGCACATAGGCGGCGTGCGCACGGCATTGTTCAACTATCTGTTTGCCCGCCAGCATGGCGGCGATTTCGTGTTCCGCATCGAGGACACCGACAGCAGCAGGTTCGTGCCTGGCGCCGAGGAATACATCATAGAGTCGTTCCGCTGGCTCGGGCTGAAGTTTGACGAGGGCGTCGGTTTCGGCGGCGAGTACGGTCCTTACCGCCAGAGCGAGCGCCGCGAGATATACAAGGAATATGTCCGCCGCCTGCTCGATGCCGGCAAGGCATACATTGCTTTCGACACGCCGGAGGAGCTCGAGTGCAAGCGGCGCGAGATAAAGAATTTCCAGTATGACGCCACCACGCGCGGCATGATGCGCAACTCGCTCGCCATGACGAAGGATGAGGTTGACGCGCTGATTGACGACGGCAACCAGTATGTTGTGCGCTTCAAGGTGGAGTCCGGCGAGGAAGTCCACGTTGACGACCTCATAAGGGGCGACGTGGTGATAAAGAGCGACATTCTCGACGACAAGGTGCTCTACAAGAGTGCCGACGAGTTGCCCACATACCATCTGGCGAACATCGTTGACGACCACCTCATGGAGATTTCCCACGTCATACGCGGCGAGGAGTGGCTGCCGTCGGCGCCGCTGCACGTGCTGCTCTACCGCGCCTTTGGCTGGGAGGACACGATGCCGCGCTTCGCCCACCTGCCGCTGCTGCTCAAGCCTGACGGCAAGGGCAAGTTGTCCAAGCGCGACGGCGACCGCCTCGGCTTCCCCGTGTTCCCGCTCGAGTGGCACGACCCGAAGACCGGCGAGGTGAGCAGCGGCTTCCGCGAGCAGGGATATTTCCCGGAGGCAGTCATCAATTTCCTTGCCCTGTTAGGCTGGAATCCAGGCACCGAGCAGGAAATCTTCACGCTCGACGAGCTCGTGCGGCAGTTCAACATAACGAAATGCTCGAAGGCCGGGGCGCGTTTCGATTTCAAGAAAGGCATCTGGTTCAACCATGAATACATGCTCGGTAAGAGCGACGATGAGATTGCTGACTTGTTCGCGCCGATAGTTGTCGGCAACGGGGTGGAGGAGTCCATGCCGCGTGTGCGCCAGGTGGTTCACATGATGAAGGACCGCGTTGACTTCGTCCGCGAGCTGTGGCCGCTCTGCTCTTTCTTCTTCGTTCCGCCGATTGAGTATGACGCCAAGACGGTGCGCAAGCGCTGGAAGGCCGACTCGCCGCGCGTGATGGCGGAGCTCGCCGAAGTGATAGAGGGCATCGATGATTTCTCGAAGGACAGCCAGGAGCGCGTTGTCATGGCATGGGTGGAGGCCAGGGGCTACAAGATCGGCGACGTGATGAACGCCTTCCGCCTGACGCTCGTCGGCGAGGGCAAGGGACCGGGCATGTTCGACATAACCGCGTTCCTCGGCAAGGAGGAAACGCTCGCCCGTATGCGGCGTGCCATAGAGGCGCTGCCAGCCGAACCTTCTGCCAAACAAGCGTGAGTAATGTATAACATCGCGATATATCTGTATCTGTTCGGCGTGGCCGTAACCAGCATATTCAGCCGCAAGGTGCGCAAGATGTGGCGCGGCGAGCGCGAGGCTGTGAAGACACTGCGGGAGAAAGTCGACCCGGAGGCGCGCTACGCATGGTTCCACGCTGCCTCGCTCGGCGAGTTCGAGCAAGGCCGCCCAATCATTGAGCGACTGCGGCGCGAGCATCCCGAATACAAGATACTCCTCACTTTCTTCTCGCCATCGGGCTATGAGGTGCGCAAGGACTACGAGGGCGCAGACATCGTCTGCTACCTGCCGATAGACACCATAACAAACGCCCGCCGCTTCCTGCGCGCCGTGCGCCCGGAGGTCGCGTTTTTCATAAAGTATGAGTTCTGGTATAACTACCTCCATATATTGAAGCACCGCAACGTTCCGGTGTATAGCGTCAGCTCGATATTCCGTCCGGGACAGATATTTTTCCGGTGGTATGGCTGGCAGTATTGGCGCGTGCTGAAGTGCTTCACCCATTTTTTCGTGCAGAACGAGCTCAGCAGGACGCTGCTCTCGACGATAGGCATAGACAACGTTACGATAACGGGCGACACGCGCTTCGACCGCGTGCTGCAGATAAAGGAGCAGGCAAGGCGGCTGCCGGTGGTGGAAAGTTTCCTTGGTGATGCGGCGGATGGCGCGCAGGCCCGCTGCTTCGTCGCCGGCTCGTCGTGGCAGCCAGACGAGGAAATCTTCATGGAATACTTCGAGCAGCACCCGGAATGGAAACTGATAATAGCACCACACGTTATAGACGAGGATCACCTTCGGCAGATAGAGAGCATGACGAGGCGCAGAGTGGCGCGCTACACGCAGGCCGACGAGGCTTCAGTACGTGGGGCGGACATACTCGTTATTGACTGCTTCGGACTGCTGTCGGGCATCTACCGCTACGGCACGGTGGCATACGTCGGCGGCGGCTTCGGCGTGGGAATACACAACCTGCCCGAGGCTGCGGTGTGGAGCGTGCCGGTGTTCTTCGGCCCCAACAACGGCAGATTCCAGGAGGCGCAGGCCTTGAAGTCGTGCGGCGGGGGCATCGAGATACACAGCCATTACGATTTCGCGGCCCGGATGGACAGCCTCGCAGCCGTTCCCGGCGAGATGCGCCGCCGTGGAAAGCTTGCCGGTGGGTATATCGCATCGCACGCCGGGGCAACAAAGAAGATACTCGGCAGCGTGAAACTTTGAGACACATATATGAACATTATGTGTCGAGGGAACATGCCGGGGCTGGCAAACCGGCAAACCAATTGCTCCGTGAATGAAAAAACGGCGGGCGTGATGTCACAAAAAGGCATCACGCCCGTTCTATTTATAGAACGTAATGTTAAGGAAGGATTTCATAGAGGTAATCGTGCCTATGAGGGAAAGGCTGTTGGCGCGTGCCGCCGCAATGACCGGGAACGCCGGCTGCGCGGAGGATCTTGTGCAGGAGACGATGCTGCGCCTGTGGGACATTCACGGCCGGCTCGATGTGCGCGGCGACAACGAGGCGCTCGCCTTCACCATACTGCGCAACAAGTTCATCGACAGCCGGCGGCGCGAGAAGGTCAGGATGAGGCACGCCACGGCGCCACCGGAAGACGTGGCGGCGGAGGAGACGGTTGCCGGACTTGACGACGTGGAACTGATAAGGCGGATTGTCGATGCCCTGCCGCCCCTGCAGAGACAGACGTTCCGCATGAAGGAGATAGAGGGATATGAGGCATCAGAGATTTTGGAGATAACGTCCTGCACGGCAGAAGCCCTCAGGCAGAACCTGTCGAGGGCGCGGCGGACGATAAGGGAGGAATATATGAGATTGACTGAAGGGAGGAGGAAAAGATGAAGGAACTTGCAGAGAAGTATCTCGAAGGGCTGACAACATGCGGCGAGGAGCAACGCTTGCGCGACTTCTTCGGCTCGCCCACAACCGTGGCTGGCGAGGACATGCGGTGGCTTCGCGCATTGTCGGGATATGTCGAGCAGGAGAAACACCCGGCACGCGGCAGCCGGTGGAAACTGTGGGCGGCGTTGAAGACTGCGGCGTGTGCGGCAATGGTCGTGGCGGCCTGGCTTATGTTCCCGCCAGATACTGGCGCGGAGAGTTTCGCGGTGATAGACGGCGTGCGTGTCGAGGACCCGCAGACCGTCGAGGCGGAGGCTATGAAGGCGCTTGACATGGTATGTATAGAAAAGGATGAAGTGTTCGATGCGCTGGATGTCCGGTGAATGGGACCGCATCGTGAAAAAAGGAATATATGGAAAGGAAAACATCAATGCCGCAGGGCATATTTAAGATTCTCATCTTTACGGTGATGATAATGTCTGCCGCCGTGGCGCAGGCGCAGGACAACCTTGCCGTCGGCGCGGTGTTCGAGAAATACGGGATGAGGAAAGGGTGCAAGATGGTGACGCTGGTTGACGGAAAACTCAAGGGGCGGCAACTCAAACTTTACAAGAGCCTGACCTACCGGGCGTATGGCAGTGAGATAGTGGGTATGCTGAAGGCTGACCGCAAGCGGGCGCGGAAGATAACGGAGGTGGTGGTCGACGGATTTGTCGAGAGCGGCTTCTATGTCTTCCCTCCGCGTGACGGCGGTCTGAACCGATACATGCTTTACCGCCGGGTTAGCGACAAGGCGGGCGCGGTGATATACATCGAGGCATATCTCCCGCCAGACGAGATACGGAAGATATGCAGGCGATAGTCTGGTTTGTATGAAATCAATAATTTATAACTGTAAGTATATGAAGGCATTTACTTTTATTGTCGCCGTGCTGTTACCGTTGGCGGCAATGGCGGAGGAGAAGAACGACACCACTGTGAACTATGGCAACCGCAAGGTGGTGATAAGCGGGAATGACTGGGAAACGTCGGTCAAGGTGCTCGACATGAAGGGCAACGAGTATGATAAGATCTACGAGGCGCGCTATTCTGACTTGACCGAGGAGAAGACTTTCTTCTTCAGGTCGCCGCTGCTCAACCAGCAGAAAACGCGCTACGAGCCGCTCACGCCGGTCTGTTTCGTAGGTCTGGGGACTGTCAGTGGCTCATCGCTCGGCTTTGCCAACTCCGGCGACCTGCACGTCCGTGGCGTCGGCACGGTGGAATTTGGCATCCCGGTGATGTCGATCGAGCAGACTGACGGTGGCGACGGCATCGGCGTGACATGGGACGTGTCGGTACTGATGGGGCGCATCATGTTCAAGAAGGGCTACAACCTCGGCAACGACGAGAACATGAACGCCGTGGTGAAGGACAATGCGGACGACCGCTACGGGCATTTGAACTATTTCGGCGGACGCATGAGGCTTATGGCCCACCGGCTGTTCCCGCTGTGGAAAGACCGTTTCGGCGTCGCTCTCGGCTGCTCAATGGACATGCATGGCGACGAGAACTCGTTCTGGAAGAAGAAAAAGAGTGACAGGAGGCACGCCGAGTCGGCAGACCTCAACATGCGTGCCTTCGGCTTCGGGATAGACTTTCAGGCAAGTTACAACGGCATCGTGGTCTATGCCCACAAGTCGCTCACGGCGATGTTCGACCGCAGCATGGCCCCTGCCGCCTTTCCATTCACGGTCGGTGTCGGGGTTACGTTTTAGCGGCAAGCCCGGGATGGGCTATGCCTTGGCCCCATCCACCGCATTCTTGCGCTTGTTGGAGAGATACATCCCGGAAAGTATCAGCGCCGAGCCGATGGTGAAATATGCCGTGATCTGCTCGTCAAGCACCATCCATGCCACGATGATGGTCGCTATCGGGTTGAAATAAACCCAGTTGGTGACCGCCAGCGCGCCGAGTTTCGCCATGCACCAGTTCCACGTCAGGTAGCACGCCATCGAGGCGACGCAGCCGAGGAACAGCAGGTTGGCCATCACCTGGGGGCGCAGCAGCACCTCCGCCGATGGCAGCCCCGGCTCTATCACATAATAAGGCAGTGCCGTGACGATGCCATAGAAGAACACTTTGCGCGTAAGGAAAAGTGCGGGGTAGCGGCCCGTCAGCGGCTTCATCAGCAGCGAGTAAAACGCCCACGATATGCACGCGGCGAACGCCAGGGAGTCGCCGCGTGGGTCGAGGCGCAGCACGAAGCGCCCGTTGAGCACCACGATGGCCATGCCGGCGAACGCGAGGACAGACCCGATGACCTGCATCCGGCTGAAACGCTCGCTACGGTAGATGGCGGCAAAGAGCAGCATCGTGAACAGCGGGCAGGAGCAAACGATTAGCGATGCGTTGGTGGCGGCGGTGTATTGCAGCGCGATATTCTGCGATATGAAAAACAACGAGCCAGACGTGATGCCTAATCCCACCATCTTCAGCTCTTCCTTCCAGTTGTTGGCGAACCACACGAATTTGTGCCCGCGAGTCCTTGCCAGCGAGAAAGCCAACAACAGGACGTATGCGATGAGGAACCTGATGATGAATATGTTGAGCGGCGAGAGACCGCTGTTTATCAGAAGCTTAGTCCATACGAAAGTCGTTCCCCACACAGCAATGGTGAGGAAGGCCACAAAATGGTACAGAATGTTGTTGCCGTTTTTCATGCCGCAAGATTAGCCTTAGGTTATGAAACCGTAAAGAAACTCAAGAAGATTGTTGCTGTAAGTGTTTTGACCCAGACCGGTCATTGCAACGCAGATTTCTCCATTCCGTCATGGTAACCCGTACCCTGGCTGCTCTCGCTGAAGAGCAGCCCGGCGGTGGCGACACTATGGAATGCCCACCCCGCATTGCCGGTTGGCTCATGGTGTGTTCCTCACTCCTTGTACCATTTCATGTATTCCACATAGTGGGCGGCGTTGTCCGTCTGTCCAGGCTTGGTTTTCTTTATGAACTTGGCAGGCACGCCACCCCATATCTCGTGCGGTCCCACTTTCGTCCCGCCCACCACCAGTGCGCCGGCGGCGACGATGGCTCCCTCGCCGATGTCGCAGTGGTCGAGCAGCGTGCTTCCCATGCCGATGAGCGCGTGGTCGTGGATTGTGCAGGCGTGCACTGTGGCGTTGTGGCCTATCGTCACGTCGCTGCCGATGTTCAGCGGCCCGGTGTACCGCGTGGTGTGCAGGCACGCGCCGTCCTGAACGTTGGTGCGGTCGCCTATGGCAATCGGCGCCACGTCGCCGCGCACAACGGCGTTGAACCAAACCGAGCACTCGTCGCCCATTGTCACTTCGCCAACAATCGTGGCGTTCTCACTGAAATAGCAGTCCTTGCCCCATTGCGGCTTCAGACCGTTCACTTCCTTTATCAGAGCCATTTTTCCTTTCCTTTAATTATTGCGTGCGCCAATGCGGCCTCCGCGTGAAACTTTTTCAGGAGTGCAAAGTTAACAAAAATACTGCAATCCGGCATGTTCCGCGTCATTTTTATTTTTGGCATCCGGCTTTTGAGCACCCGGTTGGGGCTGCTTGTTCGTAATAATCTTGTAACAGTATTGTAATATCCGGATTTATTCGTAATTTTGCACGCGGAATTGTGACATTCACTTTTCATGTTGTTGAACATACGGATTTTACACAAGGGCAGCTGGTATGCACGGGCAATGTACTATTAACATTACAAAATCGACTCTGGAGGCGGACCGATGAAGATTCCTGTTTTTCCGAGAAGGATATTTGAGGCGACAAGGCAACTCGTGGATGAAAATTTCACGTTCATCATTTTCATGGTGTGCTGCAACCTGCCGGTGCTGACAACATACGATAATGTCGGCACGGTGGTCACGCAGTTCGTTTACATATTCGTTGTCAACGTCCTCGTGGCGCTGCTGCTGTGCGCCATACCCCGGGGGAAAGCGCGGAAAACGGCGCAGGCCGTGGTAATCGCGGTTTCGCTGCTGCTCTTTTTCCTATACACCTATTTCGAGATATTCTACCATGGCGTACCAGACCAGTCCGTTCTCGAGATAATCCTCGAGACGACACCGTCCGAGGCATCGGGCTATGTCATGGCATATCTTATGAGCGCATGGTACGTTGTGGCGTTCGTCTCCGTGCTGGCCGTGGCCTATTTGATATTGCGCCATGCCGGGAAACTCCGCAGTAAGCGTGGCGTGGTCTCCGCCGTCAGTGCGATGGTGCTTGCCGGCGCGTTTATGGCGCTGGGCAACATCGTTGTCGAGAAACTTAACCGCGACATGAGCACCTACAGGCGCGTGAGGTATGAGGGGTGCTCTGTCATCGGCATGACGCTGCTGATGGTGAAGGCCGTGAGCAACATGCACGCGATGAGCAAGATGGAGGGCGGACTGAGACACAAGCCTGTGATACTGCGGAACGACAGTTCCATCCCATACGTCGTGTATATCCTCGGCGAGTCCGTCACGCGCCACCACCTCGGCCTCTACGGCTATCATCTCAACACCACGCCGTTGCTCAGCGCGAGGGAGAGGCAGGGCAACTTCATAAAGTTCACCGACGTGATAAGCCCGGACCCCGTGACGAGGAAGTCCCTCGGCAAGATGTTCACATTCCACCGCCGTGGGATGAAGGGCGAATGGTATGAGAGCACCGACCTGTTCTCGATATTGCGGCAGGCTGGCTATCACACTGCGTGGCTCTACAACCAGGAATATTCCGGCAAGCACGTCAACACCGCCCGGCTCTATGCGAGCCGGTGCGACACTTGCGCCTACACGCTATACAGGATTATGGGAAACCACACCATTGCCGACCCCTACGACGAGGCTCTGTTCCCGCTGCTGGACAATGTGCTGGCAAGGCCACGCCGGAAGAACTTCATCGTGCTTCACATGATGGGCGCGCACCAGTTGTACAGCGCGCGTTACCCGCAGTCGCGCAGGAAGTTCACTGCGGCACAGGAGTACGGCGCAACGGCAAGGATAAGAGCAGAGAAGGCTGACTATGACAACGCCGTGCTGTACAACGACAGCGTGATAGACGCCGTGATAAGGAGGTTCGAGGACAAGGATGCCATCGTCGTCTATACCCCGGACCACGGAGAGGACGTGATGGAGGAGAATGTGAGGATGCCAGGGCACTACGAGATGAATCCCAACCGGCAGATGTTCGAGATACCAATGATCGTATGGGTGTCTGACAAGTTCAGGGCAAAGCGCCCGGGGCTTGTCGAACGCATCCGGCGGTCGGCCGCCCGCCCTTTCGTTACCGACGACATGATACACACCCTGCTGGATCTCATGCAGATAAGCACCAAGGAATACTGCGGGCGTTTCAGCGTGATAAACGACAGGTACGACAGCGGGCGCATACGCTACTGCGGCGACAGGAGATACCGGCGCAATTAGGCACGGGAGGGGTGTCGTGCGATGAGTTGTCCTTATGCTTTTTTAACGCGGCGCATTTGTACGATTTGCCGTGCGCACGCCGTTGTATATCCAGATGACTAAACAAATATATAAAATGATGAAAAAGAAAATCACTTATCTTTTCATGGCCTTGGCCATGATGCTTGCATTCTCCTCATGCGGCGACGACCCCGAGGCAATACTGACCCCGCAGACGTTGAGGAACACCGAGTGGAGCGGGTCGTTCATTAAACTGAGGGACGGCGCAGTCGAGAGCAGCAAAATAATCACGGTCACTTTCGACAGTGACAACCATGGCGTCTACGTGCTTAACGGCAGGCGTTGCGACTTCAATTTCACTCTGAAAGGACTGAAGTTCTCGCTTACGGACGGTTACTTCACCGATGTCAACGGCATTTACGAATTAGAGTCGGACGTCGTGGGCAATACGCTCGTTATGAGCAAGTCGAACGGAAGGAACACAGAGACGCTGAGGCTGAACCGAGTGGAGAAGCCTCTATAACCCCAAACCGGTCATTACGACACCGGTTCTTTCCGTTTCGTCAATACATGACCATTGCCTGTGGGCGCGGCAAGTGTAAAAAAACGGCTGGGATTTGGGAAACCGTCATCAGGTTTCCAAAATCCCAGCCTGTTGTTTTCTGTTCCCTTTCTGTGTTACAGGTTCGGGTTTATCTTGCTCCACTCGCTCACCGGCGGCACGATGTTCAGCGTGACGAGCTCGTCGCGCATCTTGCACAGGTGCTCGTAGCTTGCATCGAGTTTCGCGTTCTCTCCGGCGGTGCCCTGCGGCACCTCAAACTTTGCGCCCTCGGCGGTCATGGTGGTCTTCATTGCCATCATAATGTGGTCGTACTTGTCTGTCTTGACGTATGTGCCAACGGGGAAACGGAACGGCTCGCCGCCCATCACCGCGCGTATCATCTCTACTGAGAGATAAGCCGGGCTCTGGAAGGAGCTGCGTCCGCGCAGTTCGATGATCTTCGCGCCACCCTTCGTCACGTCCTTCTTCATCTGCTCCCACTCAGCCTCCGGGAACTCGTCGGTGCCGATGATGTCGGTCAGCTTGCGCCCTGCCACTTCAACATGGCTTCCGAACACTGCCATCTGCTCGCCGTGTCCGCCGTATGTCGCGCAGCCCGTTATCTCGTCCTGCATCACGTTGAATTTCTTTGCGAGCGCGCTTTGCAGGCGCGTGGTGTCAAGTCCGGCGAGTGTCGTCACCTGGCCCGGTTTCAGTCCCGAGTAGAGCAGCGTCACGAGACCTGTGAGGTCTGCCGGGTTGAAGATGATAACGACATGCTTCACGTCGGGGCAGTATTTCTTGATGTTCTTGCCCAGTTCCTCTGCGATCTTGCAGTTGCCTGCCAGCAGGTCCTCGCGCGTCATCCCGGCCTTGCGCGGTGCGCCTCCTGATGAGATGATGTACTTGGCGTTCCGGAAAGCCTCCTCCGCCTTTGTGGTTGCGGTGATTTTCACGTTGCCGAAGCCACTCTGGCGCATCTCCTCTGCCACGCCTTCGGGCGAGAACACGTCATAGAGGCAAATGTCGTTTGTCAGACCCATCATCAGCGCGGTCTGCACCATGTTTGAGCCAATCATGCCGGCAGCGCCGACAATTGTTAGTTTCTCGTTTGTTAAAAATGCCATTCGTTTGTTATTTTGTTTGTTAGAAAATTCTTCTTTGCCTGCAAAGTTAGCAAAAAAAAACGTGAAAGCATCTTTCCACGCGCAATAAAAGTGTTATATTTTCTAAAAGTCGCCACAGCATTGTCCCATACGTGCTTCCTGCCCATGGTTGTCTTGCGCCGTCATGGTGTTGTCTTGTCGCCTCCCCGCAGTTCATTTCAATTCCATTATGTCACTTGTTGCAGTCTGTTTTGCCCTCATCCAGTTCGCGTTTCGCGGCGTAACGAAAAGTAAATTCGCCGAATTTACTGACCAATTTCGCCGAATTTACTGATCAAATTCGCCGAATTTGCTTACCAAAATCGCCGAATTTGCATGACGTTTGATGACATTATAAAGAACAGCCAGCCATAAAATGATATGAGGAAGACCGGACTTGTACAAATTGCATACCCCTCGACAAATAACGTAACTGCCAGTTCACACTATAGATTTGCTTTTCTTGTTGTATGGAGTCAAAGATTTTATAAAAAAATGCGGAAATAACAAATATATATATTATCTTTGTGGCTGGTATCGCAATAAAAACATGGATATGAGAATCAGAGAGTCCATACGTATAAAGGATGTCGGACCGATAAAAGAATTGACAATAGAAGATATTAAACCATTTACTGTCTTTATCGGCAGTTCGGCAAGTGGCAAGAGCACCATAATGAAAATTGTGGTGCTGATGAGGTATATTTATAAGATGGTAAACATCCGGTCTTATCTCAAGAACTCTAATATCAACGAATCACCTTTCCGTATCCGCTTCGATTCGTTGCTTAATGACGGATTGGAAAAAATGGTAAGTGCCAGTTCTGAGATCGAGTACACGGTCAGAACGGCTGACGGCAATGAATATAAAATAAGTTATTCTGGCAAAAAACTGTACGCCAATATCCTTGTTCCGAACAAAGATTTGACGTTTTTCAAAGAGTCGTTTATTGCAGAAACAAGAAGTATGATACCCATGTGGGCATCAAAAGTTTCTTCTAACAAAGGCGCGAAACTCGGTTTCTATTTCCACGAGACATTCAAAGACTTCAATGATGCGTCGGAATATTCCAAGGTGCTCGACCTGGATTTTATGAGCATGAGGATGAAAATTATGAGCACAAAGAACGGGAAACGATACGTTATGGAAGATGTTGGGGAAAATGCGACTGCCTCTTTTGAACTTCGTCATGCGTCCTCGGGCATTCAAACGGCAGTTCCCTTGTTGCTGATACTGCATTATTTTTCAAATGATTTCTCTTTCAAGGATGCTTTCCAGCGTTCTGTATTGACATACTTGTTCGAACAAGACCGCTTGTCAGACTACAAGCCTGGCATTGAGCGGAATGAAATCGACAATTATGTTCACATACACATAGAGGAACCGGAATTGAGCCTGGACCCAAACTCGCAACGTACATTGCTTGACATGATGTTGAGGCAGGCATTCCATGACAAGGCGGACGACAGGACTTTGGGTGTGATGATAGCTACACACAGCCCGTATATTGTCAACCAGTTGAATGTTTTCCTGAGGGCGAGCTACAGTGAGGAGGCTCGTGGAAAATTTACTTTCATCACAGAGGATGAGGTCGCAGTATATAGTGTCGGAGGCGGAACAATACACTCTCTTATGGCAACGGACAACAACAGCGGAGAGACGGTGATAAACACGATAGACCTATCTGACCCGATGGCTGAAATCTACAATGATTATGTTAATATAAAATAGCAGATCATGGCTTCTGAAATATACAAATATCTTAGTGTTGACTATCCCAAACATTTCGGAAAGGCTGTTCCGCTGAAGTTTCCGTTGCGCGTTGAGCACACAAGCGCGAAGAATTTCGAAATAAAGGACAAAGGAACGGGTATCATTCAGAAGGCTGGCGGTGGGGTGTCTGTATTTGAAAACCATGATGAAAAGAGAGTCGAGATAATTGACTTCGAGAAATATATCAATGATTTCAGGAAAGGCAAGGCTTGTGAAGGAGGGAGGTGTGACTTCGTGTTGTCGTCTGCGGATGGTTTTGATTTTTTGATTCTGAATGAACTTACCATGACGAAGAGCGAATACCTGCATGGCTTCGTGCAGCCAACCACCGGCATACCCCGTATTGGAAAAATGGAATATGCAAGGGATTACCAGTTGCCGGAGACTATCGATAAACTTAATCATGCAAAGGGCTTGTTGCCGAAGTACAAGCATAAGACGGCTTTGTTCTCGTACAGGTTGCCCGATGGAGGTGCTCGTAATGCAGCAACAATAAGTATGGGCATCTTTCAAAAGCCTGTTCAGTATGTCAGCAATATAACAATGCACCAGTCTCTTAAGGAAGGCTTTGTGTTTGAACAGCGTGTATATCCTCAGGCATACAGGATCCCATGAGATTTTGTGGCATTCAAATTGATGTTTTTTTCGTGTCTTTGTAATATCATAGCGAGAGATATGTATTCTCATATTTGCAGCATGAGTTGGACACAGGTAAAATAGGATAGAATATGAAACAGGCAATAAACGAGAGAATCGACGCGCTGCGCGAGGTGATGCGGCGCGAGGGACTGGGCGCTTTCATCTTCCCGAGCACAGACCCGCACAACAGCGAGTATGTGGCAGACCACTGGAAGGGGCGCGAGTGGATAAGCGGCTTCGACGGGTCGGCAGGCACGGCGGTGGTGACTATGGACGCGGCGGCGCTGTGGACGGACAGCCGCTATTTCATCGCGGCGGCGGAACAGCTGCGCGGCACGGAGTTCGTGCTGATGAAGGAACGCGTGGCTGGCACGCCGACGATACCGCAGTGGCTTGGGGAGCAGCTCACCGGGCAGGCTGCGCGGCGCTCCACCGAGGTGGGCGTCGACGGCATGGTGGTGCCGCAGTCTGTGGTGGAGCAGCTCACCGGCGAGCTGCGGAGTGAAGGCGGGATGACGCTGCGCACCAACCTCGACCCGCTGAGCACGATATGGGCTGACCGCCCGGCGATACCAACGGCGCCGGTGAGGATACAGCCGGCGGAGTTTGCCGGCAAGGGCGCGCGGGAGAAGATTGAGGAGATAAGGCGCGCGCTGCGGCGTGAGCATGCCGACGGTATGCTCGCGGCTGCACTCGACGACATCGCGTGGACGCTGAACCTGCGCGGCGGCGACGTTCACTGCAACCCCGTGTTCGTCTCCTACCTGCTCATAGAAACAGAGAAGGCGACGCTCTTCGTCGACAGGCGGAAAATGACGGAGGAGGTGGAGGAGTATCTCCGGGCAGAGGGCGTGCGCGTTGCCGGATATGACGAGGTGGCGCAGGGACTGAAGGACTATTTCGAGCACAACATCCTCCTGGACCCCGCCGAGGTCAACCATGCCCTGTACGTAAAGGTGGGGCGCGGGATAGTGCGGCGGCCGTCGCCAATCCCTTTCCTGAAGGCAGTAAAGAGCGAGGCGGAGATCGAGGGCTTCCGCCGGTCGATGATACGCGACGGGGTGGCTATGGTGAGGTTCCTGCGGTGGCTGCGGCCGGCCGTGGAGGCCGGTGGGCAGACGGAGATGAGCGTCACGGCGCGGCTCGAGTCGCTGCGCGCCGAGTGGCGGGAGTTCCGGGGAATATCGTTCGACACCATCGCCGGCTACGGTGCCCACGGCGCGATAGTGCACTACGAGGCGACGCCGCAGACCGACGCCGCGCTGAGGCCGGAGGGGCTGCTGCTGCTCGACAGCGGGGCGCACTACGAGGACGGCACAACCGACATAACGCGCACGGTGGCCCTCGGCCCGGTGAGCGACGAGGAGCGCCGCGTCTACACACTCGTGCTGAAAGGACACATACAGCTGGCGATGCTGTGCTTCCCCGAGGGGGCGAGCGGCACGCAGCTCGACGCACTGGCGCGTAAGGACATGTGGGCAGAGGGGATGAACTTCCTGCATGGCACGGGGCACGGCGTGGGCTCTTACCTGTGCGTGCATGAGGGTCCGCAGCAGATACGCATGGAGTACCGCCCGGCGCCGTTCCGTGCCGGGATGACGATCACCAACGAGCCGGGGATATACGTCGAGGGGCGTTTCGGCGTGCGCATAGAGAACATGATGGTCGCCATGCCGTACAAGGTGACGCCGTTCGGCAGTTTCCTGTGCTTCGAGACGCTCACGCTTTGCCCGATAGACACTGCGCCGATAGACGTGGCGATGCTCACTGGCGACGAGCTGCGGTGGCTCAACCGCTACCACGCGACGGTGCGGGACCGCCTGTCGCCGCACCTCTCCGGCGACGACCTCGGGTGGCTGCGCGCGGCGACCATGCCGCTCGCGGGCGTATAGCCACGAAGGCGGCTCCACGGTGATACGCCACCGTGAAGCCGCCTTCACTTTTTTGTTCAAGGACGCAAAAATCTCCCTACTGGCCGTCGTCGCCCCACATGTCTTCGTCGTCGTCGAATTGCTTGGCGTTTCCGTCGCCTGTGGCTGGGGTACTGGGGTCTATGGCTATGCTAATTTTGTCCTTTCCCATAAAGCCATAGTTCGTGTTAATCCTGATGATGTTGGCATTTGGCTTGATGTAAGCGTGTTTGCCAATAGTTGGCGCCTTGCTGTTTATGTTCTCTGTTTTCATCTTTCCGTTATTTTGCAATTTTCTTTCCTTTTATTACATATATGCCGCCTGGCAGTGCTTTGAGGTCGTTGCCTGCGTATTGTCCGTCGAGCGTGTATATGCCCTGCTCGCCAGTCAGCGGCGTGCCTTGCTCCAGGCTGTCTATCGCCGCAGCCTCGTCGTCGGTGAGGATGACAAATG
>QWCK01000714.1_pt1 | contig 55193 bp, 49 predicted proteins | sample 1972571 | NCBI WGS metagenome assembly QWCK01 (sample SAMN09866710, study PRJNA288562) | Human gut metagenome isolate term2_stool, whole genome shotgun sequencing... | isolation source: gut | host: Homo sapiens | place: USA: California | reverse complement strand
TGTTTTCCTTTTCTTTATTATAAACGTCATGTAATGGAAAAGCAACTTTCTCTGATCGAATATCTTCCTATTTATTTGTCAAGGTACAGTTCTTGTATATTATACCATATGCAACCCTTTTTGCAATAAAAATACCTTTACGAACTGCACTTTTTTTCGATTTACCGTTGCTTTATAAAATTATACCTTTATATATATTTATCTATCCCAAATTATACTTTTCTCTCATATTTATTCCCTGCCTTTGCAAAATATTTATTTATATAAACATTTTATTTATCTTGTTGAATATAATATAACATATTTTACTTTAGAAGTCAATACAAAATATTTATCTTTATGAATTTTTTATCTTGTAATATAAATTTGTTATGTTATAATGTGAATATAAAAAAAAGGAGGGTGCTCCATGATTAGCTATAAGCCATTATTCAGACTATTGTTGGAAAAAGATATGACAAAAACAAACCTAAAAGAAGCAATCGGATTTTCTTCAGCAACCTTGGCCAGATTGTCGAAAGGCGAATATGTCTCATTAGAATTACTTGATAAGATATGTTCTTATCTCCATTGCAATATTGAAGATGTTGTTGAGCATGTCCCTGACACACCTCTTGCGTGAACTACTCGATATTTGAAAATTAAGTTACCGCAATCTCCGAAGCTTCAGCTTCGGGGTTAAGGTAACAAGATACTAGCCGACCTAAGTCGGCGGAAAGGAGAAATTGATATGATTAAGACCAATAGAGCTATTGTTTACAGATTGTATCCAAATAAAAAGCAAGCAGAGTTGTTTCAAAAGACTTTCGGATGTACAAGATTTGTGTATAATCAGATGCTTTCTGTTCAAGAAGAACGATATAAAAATAATGAAAGTCATCTTAGTAAATTTGATATGAATTTGTATTGCAATCACAATCTTAAAACAAAGTACACTTGGCTTAAAGAAGTAGATAAGTTTGCTTTAACAAATGCAATATATCATTTGGAAGATGGTTACCAGAGAATGTTTAAGCATCTTGGAAAACATCCAAAGTATAAGAATAAGCATAGAGCAAAGAAATCATACACTACAAACTTTACAAATAACAATATCGAAGTTGGCGAAAATTATATCAAACTTCCGAAAGTTGGTAAAGTAAAAGCTAAAATCAGTCTTGATACAGGATGTTTACACATTAAGTCAGCTACAATTACACAAAACAGGGATGAAACTTATCAGGTGTCTATTCTTTTTGAGATTATAGAAGAAGAACCAGTACAAATCATTCCTGCTGAGGGTAACACAACTGGATTAGATTATAAGTCAGATGGGTTGTATGTAAGCGATACAGGGGTAGTTGCCAATATGCCACATTATTACAGACAGTCAGCAAAAAATCTTGCTAAACAGCAAGGAAAACTTCGTAATAAGATAATTGGTAGCAAGAATTATTATAAACAACAGAAAAAGGTCGCTAAAATCCATAGACATATAGCAAATCAGAGAAAGGATTATCTACATAAACAATCTACTGCGATAGCCAAACAGTATGCTTATGTATGTGTAGAAAGTCTTAATATGAGAGTTATGTCAAACAAGGGGTTTGGAAATGGTAAAGCTACATTGGATAATGGTTATGGAATGTTTTTGGATATGTTAGCTTATAAATTACAAGAACGAGGTGGAAGTCTTATAAAAGTCGATAAATGGTTTCCATCAAGTCAAGTATGTAATTGCTGTGGTTTTCAGAATCCAATACTAAAAGACTTAACTATCAGATATTGGAATTGTCCTAATTGTGGAATAACCAATATAGATAGAGATGTAAACGCAGCTAAGAATATAAAGCAAGAAGGATTAAGATTACTAGGTGTAGCCTAATAGTCTAAAAATATGGTAGGTATGGACGATACCGAACCAATAAGCCTGTGGACATTGTGAGAAAACTGCCAAAAGGTGTGACAATAACCGTAATGGATAAAGCAGGAATCACCTGAGCTTTAGCTCTGGGGAGCGTCAATATGTTAAAGAATCTGGTTTGTGAACCATAAAATACGGAGGAAATTGACTATGAGTATATGTAACAAGCATTTATATTGCGAAAAATGCGAATGTTTTATAAACAATATGTGCTTTGAACCATACACACTAAATGATTTAACAACAAAATATGGGAAAGAACCAAAAAAAAGATATTGCGGTTATAACCCAATAGATACATCAGAACGTAGAGAAAAAATCCGAACTATGATGGGATTAGATAAAGATTTTAATTTACATGATGTATTAGTGACACAAAAAAATTGTTTGTGTATTGATGATTCATATAAAAACATAGATTGTTATACTTTGCAACATATTGTAGACATGATCTGCTTTGATGAATACGACTTAACCGATTTTCACTTAGTGGAAATTCCAAATTCAGATACATTTCATTTTCAGAATAGCAAAAATAATAAACATTTTTTTGTAATAAGAATCTATGGTCAACCAGATATTCATGGCGAGCCGGATGACCATTGGACGTTTGCATATATTACCGCCGATCAAAAAATAGTGCATACTCAAACTATTAAAGAAGCTGTAGAAAATTGCTAATATCAACTAAAAAAAGCAGGTTCCCGGCAAATTGCTAGAAAACCTGCTTTTTGTGTTACATTTTGTTTTGCTTGTCATGGTTATAAGTTTGCATATTGGAGATAATTTGTCGCTTGTTATCTTCTTCTTTTTTATTGAAAAGATACTTTGCAATAATTTTGGGTAATACAATGATTGATGAGACCACTTCTGCGGTTGAAGAAATCCCCATAGTAATTACGGTTACATCTGTAACTTTTTCATGAAACACAAATACAAGAATATATGGAAAAATTATAACCAAAAACAATATAATCATAACACAATAAAAAAATACTTTTTCAGTTTAAATTTTTGTTCTTCATTTTGTTTTACTATTTCATTAAAGTTTTCCAAATATTTTTGGAATTCTGCATCCATATGTATATATGAGCTTTGAACCAATTCTGAAATATCTTTTTTATCATCCGTATATTTATTTTCATTTTCTTCTTCAGATATTGTCTCATCTTCTAAAAGATTTCCAATATCTACGGCTACGCTTGTGGCAGTTGGATTAATTCCCAACGCACTCATACCTGGCAGCACTGCATTCACTGAAACACTTTCAGCTTGATTAGTTTCACTCATATCCTAATTCCTCAAAACGTTTTAACACTGTGTCTTTCTCTACTAAGAAATCCTTGCAAATCTTCGTAACAAGTTCTGTTTTTGGTAGAAAACTGTATTGAGCAATATAAGCTTTTATGAGGTTTTGTGGAAGTAGTAAATTAGCAGCAAAAAAATCTGCTTGATCTTCTATCATCTTTTCACTCTCTGTTTGTCCTGCTCCGCCATGATACCTTTCATAAAAATTCCTATCATCTTGGCAATGCAACATAAAGTGTCCTAATTCATGCGCCACAGTAAATGCTTGTCTTTCAATAGAATCTTGCTTATTTAAAAGAATTGCCCGATATAGTTTTCTTCCTCCAACATCCAAAGGCTCATCTCCATCCCACATAACACCATAAACATTCTCCTGCTTAAATTTTCCATAAACAATTTCAAATTCTAATGCTTTGGCAATTTTGAAAACATTAATAGGATATGTCGTAATTCCACATTCCGAAAAAATTTTCATAATATTTCCGTCCATGGAATACTTGTTTTTTCGGATTTCTTTAACATATTCTGGTGTATTTTTTTTTGACATGGCTTTTCCCTTTAATATAGTATGTAAGTAAATTATCGTTCCTATTTTTCTCACCCTTTCAATAAGAATATATACGCAATTAAGTGAGAAAATTGTAGAAAATAGAATAAAATCTGTATAAACAGCGCTTATATTATATCATTAAAAAAAATAATTTGCAAACCATATCTACAAGCGCGCAAGATTCCAGACAAAAATGTAGCCCTGGTATTAACACCAAGGCCTACAATTTCAAACGTTCTTTCCTATCTAAGAAACTTGCCACTGCTTAATCCGGTATGCAGAACGGTCAGCGTATATTCCTCTTCAGATCTGCTGTACGATCAAGTCCTCGAAAATAAATCGGTTTTTACACATTTTTTATGCATAAAAACCGCTCTGTGTTTATATTGATACCTATTATACCAAGAATATATATATGTCTATACCCATTTATACTTCGAATCATTCCGCACAATGAAGCCTCGCACGACTAAAGTCACGAGTGTCCGGCGGCTAATCATCAAAGCAATTCGTGAATTGGAATAACAAACATCAGCTTTGCTTTAATACTGCTAATTGAAACATACGGGTTAGACCAGTATCTTGAATCATTTGAGTCCTGGCGGTTATCTCCAAGAACAAAAACGCAGCCATTCGGAACATCATAGGTATATTCACATTCGGTGATGATGGTATCATCTAAATAGGTGCTTTCATCAAGTACCTCTCCATTAACCAGTACTTTCCCATCCGCAAAAGAAATTGCATCTCCTGCAACACCTATCACTCTTTTTGAAACAATTTCCCCGTCATGTTCAAAGAAAATAATATCCCCTGTACATGGCAAGCTTTTCGTGTATGCAAGTCGGTTTGAAATCGTAAAATCACCGGTAACCATTGCCGGCTCCATGCTGCCGGATCTAATGTAACCATTTAATAATACATAATGGAAAATTATAAACAACATTCCGACAAATACTGACAAATTAACTATCTTGCCAATCAGCCATCCAAGCTTTCCCTTCTTTTTCCGCGGTTTCCGAGATTCGTTCGTATATACATTTATGATTGTTTGCGTTCCTTCCTCCTGGTGTTTTTCCGTTGAATTATCTTTCTTCTCACTTTCCATTGAATCGTCTGGAATTGTTATTATGGTCACTTTACGATCTTCGCTACAATATTTATTTTTCACTCTTTCTTCATGATCACATTTCACCTCCTCATTCTGTTTTGGCGATTCTGGCATTAGATTTTCAAGTGATCCTTTTGGTTCCGGTTCAACTTCTGACACTGTATTTTCTGGAACAGAAACTTTATTTTTCTTTATTTTCTGTCTAACTTTTAATTTTTTAAAAAAATTATGTTTATTTTTTTCTGTTTCATCTGTCCTTTCCGATTGCATTTCCTCTGCTTCATTTTCATTGCTTTCTTTATTATTTAATCTTTTTTTTAAGACAATTTTCTTTTTCAGCAGTGCAAATTTTTTTTCTTCTTTGTCAGTATGATTTTCATCTTCATTTTCATCTTCGTCATTCATGACTAATACAGATTCCTGTGAAGTTTCATCATCCTCTGGTTTATCATTTTCCACTTTTAAATTATTTTTAATCACAGTTTCTTTTTGTAATTTGTTTTTTCTTATTTTAGAATAGATCAAAATACATACAATCACTATAATTACTATAAGACGCGGATCCATTTGTACTTTTTTCTCTACTTCATTGATAGTAATTTCGTATTTCGTTTCATTACCGGCATCATCTGCAGCAACAACCTTTATATGATTTTCTCCTAAATGCAGAGCACATTCTTTTTCAAAATGACCATCTGTTGCTACCTTTACATCACTATCATTTATTTTAAATGTATCGTAATTTGTGACATTCCCTGCAATCGTAAAGGATGAATCTGTTGTTTCTATTCCGTCATATTCTTCATCAAAACTCAAAACCGGTGCTACAGTATCTTTGTAAATTTCTGCAGCTGTTGATTTCATATTTCCATCCGCATCCACAACATACACTTTTAATTTATTGCTGCCATCATACTTTAAAGGTATTTTCAGATCATAATCTCCCTCGATCATCATATCCGTTGTCAATACACATTCGTCATTATCTTCAGCATAAATGCTATATGTATTTCCTAATGCTATATGAATTGTAATTTCATCTTTATTAACCTTTGTCTTATCAGGAAATTTGATTGTTACATCGGGATTATAAAAAGCATCTATATTAAATGTCAACTCGGCTCCTGTTATGCTGGAACTTGCAGCTGGTACGACACTTACAGATATTTTTTGAATGTCATCATTTAAATTACATTCAAAATATTTTGTCGTAACCTTTTCATTTTTTACTGTTTCTCCCGTATCAGGATTTACGACTTTTACATTGACCGCTCCACATGTTTCGTCTGTCCATGTTACAATAAGCGATGAGTCCTTTAAATACATTTTTAATCCGCTTATGTCTCTCCCAATCTTAATATTATTGTCAACAATATCTGTTGTAGATGTTTTTTGGGAATTAACAGAAAGCGTTACCTTTCCAATATCATCTTCTGATGCACTAATAATATTGACAGTATATTCGCCCTTCTTCGTTTTATCCAAATCACAGGTCATTGTCTTTCCATCAATCACTGTAAAATCATGTGAATTTTCCTGCGTATCAATCAGTTCCGCCTTATAGTTTCCTTCACTCTCAAACTCAATTTTAAAAGAACAGGCAGAATAATCGTTATCCAATGTTACCTTCATTTGTTTGTGAAATCCATTATATTCCTGTTCCTGAACTTCTGTTTCCATTTGCAGGTCTTCATTAACTTGTCCTGCCCGTACACCTAATGTTGAAAAAAATAAAGATGCAGAACAGATACATAAAAAAAGTACATAATTTTTCCTCATAATTTTTATCCTTTCTATTTTTTTGTATGTTATACCTTGTACATCCTTTTGTCAATTAAAAATCCAGTAAAATAAACCCTTTAGAACCTTTTTTACTTGATAAAAAAGGGGTCTAAAGGTATAATTTGTAGGAACTTATTTTATAAAAAATTAGAATATCAAGCTGGGCTACGCGGTAATTCAATTACCGCGTAGCCCACATCAATAACTATTTATCAATTTCTGTAACGCTATATCAAGTAATTATAGGTATATTATAGTGGAGGATTATAATAATGAAAAAAAATAATACACACATTATTCCGCAACGTTTGCTGCATTTACGTTCAGTGCTTGGCTTAACACAGACGGAATTAGGAAATGCAATAGCAGAAAACTTTTATGCATCAAAAGGTGAACGAATAAGTTTAACCAGTGGTTATATTTCACACTGGGAAACTGGTGCAAAACCTATTCCGTTGAAATATATGAATACTTTATGTGATGTTCTTGGATGTACAGAAGAATATTTATTAGGAATATCCCAAGATCCAACAAGTAGTGATCCATCTAAAGCGTTAGAAAAAAATGAAGTCATTTCTCCTATGCCAGATTCAATTCCATTAAATTCATTATATAAATATGATCAACTTCCTATCTATATTGTGTTTAATGAATTACAGCATGCGAACTGTTGGGGATTGCTAAATATAAAAATGAATAAAATTATTCTATCGGATTCCGTAATTAGTTTATCTTCGATTGACTTTTCTTCAATATCCATATATCCAGCAAATCCTAATTTCACAGCTGGTATAAAATCTGCTTCTATGAATAAATTAAGTTTTGCAGATGCCATTAATTCAAAAGTAGTGTATATCGAAGTATGCTCAAATGATGCAACTATACGCTCTCAATACGAAGGATATTACCACCATAATGAAAATCAAACCTGTTTTATTAATAATTCCGGTCTGACACTTCCATATGACGGTATAAACAGATATTACAATGTTTATTCTGTTGCACGTTTTTGAACTACTAGGAAACTGAAATATTAGAGCATCTGATGTACAGAACAATACTCCGCAGGATAAAAAAACCATGGTGTTAATGCCATGGTTTTTTTATCTCAGATCTTTTCCATGCTACTATGTTGAATTTTATCGAACATGTTGATTCTTTTTGCTTTGGCAAAGCCTCACACGACTAAAGTTACTAGTGTGCGGCAGCTAATCATCAACAAAAATCCTCTTGCAAAAATATATTTTAAGTTATATTATACCATTATATACCATTGCAGATAAGGAGGTTTTTTTCTTGAATAGATGTCCAAATTGTCAGAAAGAAATTGATATTGAACATTACAAAAAAAGAGGAAACTGTAAATTCTGTGGATACAAATTAGATTTAGATTCATCGGATGACTCTTCCTCTAAAAGTAAACTTATTCGCACATCGGCAAATAAAATAAAAAACAAAGGTAATATTTCTGAATCTTCAAATAAATCCTCTCAAAAACAGCTTTTAAACGAGAAAACTGTACAAACGGAACAAGAATATATTCCAGATATTGCACCTATCGATTCATCGGATAAATCAATATCTGATGATGTTCAACCGATTTCCCTTTCTCATGGCACCGAAAAAACAGAGACCTTAAAAAAAGACATTACAGGTAATAAAACAGATTCATCGGAATCTAAATCCAACTTACTTGCTGAAAATCTATATGAAGATCCTATTTTTCTTAATAACGCAGGACCACTTGATTTTAATGATCCGGAGGAAGAGGTTGAGATTGAAACAGATCAGCTTAAAATGACTAATGATTCCCAAATTGATTATAAAACTGATCAGTCATCTGTACCTTCAGATCAGGAAAATAAAGCTATTAAAAAGGTTTGGAAGCCTCTCATTTTTCGATTATTACTGTATATCATAAAAAAATATCATGATTCACGAACGGAACAGTTTGAAAGCGACATGGACTTTCATTTTAATGATGATAAATATTACAATGACAATTTACCACAAGTGTTACCAGGTATAGATACAATTTCAATTACGTCTATTTTAAAAGTTGTTGGCTCTATACTGGCACTCTTACTGTTCATTTTATTTATCATTTATTATGCATAAATCAAAATTTTTTTTAGGAAGGAATTATATGAAGGAAAAATTAACACATAAATATTTGGAAATTGATGAGCCATTAAGAAATTATTTCACAAAAAGATATGCTGAATATCTTATCTTCCTTTTCAGTGGAATTACTTTTTTACTTGTAATGCACATGTTTGCATTTTTGCCTGTTTTTCTTATAATCATGCTAATTTTTATTGGAGGGCTTTCTTATAACTGCGTAAAATGTTTAGATGGAGACATTTTAAAAATTTCTGGTGCAGTAGATGAAATCTATATTCCACGTGCTCGAAAGAAAAAAGCTTTCGATAGAGATTATCTCATGCTGCGGACTACAGATCAAAAATTCATAAGAGTTTACAATATTAAATCATACAAAATAGCCGAAAAAAATGGTGTAACCATATATTTTCCCAGGACCGCTCTGTCCCAAGAAAATAATGACACATACAAGTTACAGCAGTTTCTATATCTAAATATCGATCAGCGCGAAGTTTAGAAAGCAAAAAATAGGCACCAGAAACAATTTCCTTGTTCTGGTGCCTATTTATTTAACTTTTCAGAATAATAGACTTTTTTATTCTTGAATTTCACGGATATTATCTTTCAGTTCCTTTAATTTCTTCATCGCTGCCGCAATGATCTGTTCTGTTTGTATAACATCCTCCACTTCATAATCAAGAGCATTTATTGACTGCAGCTGATTGTTAATTATTAGCAATACTTTACTTAAATCCTTTTTCTTGATTATTGGCATCTGATCATGTTCTACACCGAATGATTTGTATTCATCTATATTTTTATCTGATTCGTTAACCTCTGTTGTCTTTGTTGTAGTTTTTAAGTTTTCAGCAGGCTTGGTTCCTTTTACAGACAACTCTTTTAACATTGGCTGATTAATTGCCTTTTCAAATTGATCTATACTTTCTAATTTAAATGAAGAAGTTACATTTTTTTCATTATCTATCTCATTTTCTAATTCATTTTCAAAAAGCAATTTTTTATTTCTTTCAAGATTTTCTCTATAAGCCTTCTTCTTCTTAAATAAATCAATAATATCACCTAATTGTTTGGATGACATTTTCCAATTTTCATCTTCTAAATTGGTGTTTTTCTTTATTTCCTCATACAATTCCTTTTGTTCGTCTAATGAAAATGCCTGAACGTTTAATATTGCCAATAATGATGCTGGAAAATTCGGATTAAAACACAATTCCTGTAACTCCGTACTTAGTTTTAAAATTTTCCAATAATTTCTTAAAGTTCCCATCTTTATATTAAAATGTTCACATGTTTTTTCATCAGCATTGTCAGGTCCTTCTTTAGGAATTAAATAGTTATCTTTCCAGTAGGCCATGGCTCTTGCTTTTTCAAGATAGCTTTTTTCACGATCGAAAAAGTTTGAATCAACTAATTCACCAGCCTTGTCTGCTTCCAATGTATCTTTCTTTATAATGGAAGGAATCACTTTTAATCCAGCCATAGTTGCTGCCGTAAATCTTCGCTCACCTGATATTATCTCATAACGTCCATCCTCTTTTTCATATAAAGTCAACGGCTTTGATATGTCGTATCCTACTCTTTTAATTTGATTTGCAAGCTGAGGTATGTCTTTAACTTCAAAAACTTCTTTATTATCTGGATGAACATCAATTAAATCTATTGGCATGTTCACCAGTGTATTTTTAGGAAACTGTATTTCATCTGATGGTGTCTTACCTCCAAATAATGCAGCCTGTCTCTCTTCTTGCAATTTTTTTTGATTTTCTTTATTTATGCTTCCCTGTTTCCCAAAAGCCATTACAAAATGCCCCTTTCAAATAACTCTTCAATCATTCTTCTTATTGCCATTTCAGCATTCAATCTTGAATTTTCTTCTCTCTTGGATTTGGTTTCTAACAGCTGTATTGGCTTATTCTGTTCAGCGCACTCTTTAAAACGTGTAGTATGGGGAATTATAGATTTTAGTTTTATCTGTGAAAAAACCTCATGACTGTCTATGAATTCTTTGGTTTTATCTGAAATTTTTGTTCTTTCCATATTATTCAATATCAAAGCATCCACATGAGTTGCCTTGTCCTCAGCCATACTCTTTGCCTGCGTCCACAACTCTAGAAAAACATCCGCACCACGAGCAGAATTACAATCAGGATCTGTTACTAAAATAATATGATCGGATATATGTAACGCATTTTGTGTGCATAGTCCCATACTTGGTGGCGTGTCGAATATAATGTAATCATAATAATTAAAGAAAACGGCATTCTTTTCAATATAATTCCTTAGAAGCTGTTCTCTCATATATACGCTAATCAATTTCCATTCAGTGCCGTTTAAATACATTGTAGATGGAATAACATCCAAATTCTGTAATTCCGGAATCGGGTTTAACATAACAATGGATTGTGGGTCTACATTGCTATCATCAAATAAATCTGCAACAGAAGCTGCATCTTTATCAAAAATATCAAACCCACAGTTTGCACTTAAATTACACTGCTGATCAAGGTCAACGGCCAGTACTTTATATTTTTCCGCAAGAATTCCTGCCATATTAAAGCACACCGTTGTTTTACCTGCACCACCTTTCATAGTGGCTACTGTAATAATCTTTGCCTTTATATTATTCATTTTTTCCTCCATACAATCGTACTATCATTATATTAATTTTTTTAAAAACTGTAAAGTGCTTTTAAAACGATAAACAGTACCTAAAATTATATATCGTGCAAATCATACTTTTTATACCACGATATATATATATGTGTACCAAATCATACTTTTTTAATACTTACGATGTAGAATAATGCACTTTTAATTAAAAAACGTTACTTAAGAATATTTATATCGTGTGTACTTTGCTTTTTATAACACGATAACCATATATATATGTCAAATTTTACTTTTTTATTGTACGCAATATAAAAAAAACGTACTTTTATTGACAACAACGTTCTAAAATGGTATATATATGGTATATTATACTTTTAAAGTAAACTTGGAGGTAAAAAAATGGGAAAAAAAGTAACTTACTTAGGACTCGACATTGGAAATTACGATGTCAAAACCGTCAATACATCTACACCATCAGGTTTTAACGTATTTACAACCAAACCTTACGGCGTATCAGAATATTTGCTGTATAATGGGAAATATTATACGCCTTCTATGGACAGATTTGCTTATAGAAAAGATAAAACGAAAAATGAAAATGCATTTATCATGTCACTATTCGGCATTTCAAAAGAATTAATTGTCAGAGCACAAAAGAAATATGACCGAGAGTTAAAAAGGGCGGAAGAAACATCATCTTACCTGCCAAGTGTAGATAGCATTCAGGATGTGCTTAACGAAGCATATAGCTTAAATTTAGGAGTTGGTGTGCCTCCAACACACTATGCAACATTAGCACAAAAAACCATTGACTACTATAAAGAACACTTTTCAGAACCGGTAGTATGTGAATTTAATGGATACAGAATAGAAATCAACTTAAATTACTGCCAATGTTATCCGCAAGACATTGCAGCCGTTTGCGGTTATGCTCCAAAAAAGAGAGAAAATTCCGTCATTAATTTTGACAGTTACTACGCTATTGATATTGGAGGATGGACCATCGATGTCATAACATTTATTAAAGATACGCTTGATAATCTTAAATGTGATTCAAAGACGATTGGTGTTCTTCCTATGTATGAATCAATTATTAAACATGCAGAAGAAGAAACAGGTAAGAGAATTACAAATGATATTATCGAAAGTATTTTGACTGGTAAGCCAACATTAGTTCCGGAGGATGTTAAAGAACTTATTCTCAATGATGTTAAAAACCACGTCCGATTGATTTTAGGAGGACTGGTTCAGTTTGGTCTTAGTTTTGACCTTTATCCTACGCTTTTTATTGGTGGAGGCTCCCTTCTTTTTCGCAAATATATTGACGAAGTTAAAGATGAATTCGGCTTGATAAAATATGAATTCATCGAAAACCCAAACGCCAATGCGCTCGGCTATGAAAAACTGATCAAAAAGGAAAGTAATAATTAATACAGTGGGAAGGAGGAGGCAGCTATTATGCTGCCTAATTGCTTATATGAAAAAACATGACTACGTGCGATCTAATCTGACATATTGGTTAGATGATAAAATACAATCGCAAGTTTATAATTTCTTACAAAAAATACCTCGAAAACAAGCTGTTTTTGTAAGCCTTCTTGTCCATAAATATTTATCTGAAAACTATGACGGACATCTTGAAGATATAACCGCTAAAGAAGCTGACTGGTTATATAAATGGTTACTTTTGAAACAACATGCAGATAACATGGGACTTGATATTACACCGTATAAACATATTTTTAAGAAAATTGTTGAATTGCAGCCTGAAGCATCGATTGAAACAATATGGAATATTTACACAACAATAGCTGCAGTAAACGATGCAAACAAACATACCTCGTCTTCTCTCCCAAATGTTTCCAATATTGATTCCGCTTTAGATGACTCTGAACCTTCTATGTCCGATAAATCTGATCCGTCAGTTCCAACATCAGATTCATCCGTCTCACATGAAAATAGTTTGGACTTATCAAATGAAAATGTGTCAGCTGATCCAAAAGACATTACAGAAACATTATCCAACACCGCCTCTAATGAAAGCGAAAATAATACTGATACGGATAACGAAAATATAGACTATAAGAAAAGTGATACAGATGATGAAAGCGATGACGATGATGATGATGTACTTAACATAAATGCAGTAAAAGCTCTTTCAGGTTTCAAAATGCCTGGATAGATATATTTTATTCATTGACACAAAATGTATACTATGGTATATTATACATAACAAAACCACTAAAAAACGAGCATTCTATGCTCGTTTTTTTTTAATAAAATTCAGGAGGTAACTATGCTTATTATGGTTATTCGTAACAAAACACCAACTTATCTTTTTTATTAATGTATTCTAAAAAAAGAAAGGAGCTCAGATTTGATTCTGAAAAAAATGAACACGCAAATTAAGAAAAAATATATTTATTTGACATACATGTTGTTTGCCGTTATATCTTCTGCAGTTATTTTTCCAGTATCTGTTTTTTGTGACAATCTTACTGACACAGACTCATCAGGAATAGTCCAGCTTTTTGCAGATATTTATACAAAATGGTTTTGGGTCCCTTTAATTGTAATAGCTATTATATGGGGCTTCTCACAAAACGACCAAGCAAAAGAGAAATATAAAAAATCTATGATTGTGCTGATAGTAGTCTACGTTATTGCAAGCAAGTGGAGTACATTTAAAGCAACGATTGAGCTTATATCATCCAAATTTGGCGAAGCCGCTATCATCCTTCCGTCTTTGCATGTTCAGGAAGCTGGAATTACTTCCATTGTATTTTCATCTCCTTTACAGCATATTCCGTTTTTGTTTTCATGAAATTACAAACGGACCACTTTTTATAACTTCAACATGTAGTGTCAACTATGATGCACCTGCAGTCTTTGTAGGTGCATTTTCCAAATTATAATAAGATTTAAGGAGGAATCTGTTTGAATAATATTGTATATAATGCCTTTACTTCTTTATGCAAGCTGGCTCAAACCGTGCTGTGCTTGGCTCTTCAATGGCTTACTTCAGAAATAAGAAGCAATTCATTTGTCCCTACTAAAGAAGTTTTTGTAAGTAGTGAATTTGGCTTTTTATCAGAAGAGCTATTTGATAAAATTCAAAACACTTTTATGATTTTATCCGCTGGATTAATCATATTGTTTTTTATCATTCATATCACAACTTACTGGAAATATATATTTACAGATGCAAAAGAAACTTTTTTGGAAACTTTACTAAGACCTGCTTTTGCTTTTATAGGATTACGGTTCATTGTTCCTGTATTTGATATGCTCTTAACCTGGAGTGAATCTCATTATAAAGATCTGTTTATTGATAAAAATATTATTTCAGATCTTACGGTATCTTTAGAAACAATAAAAAACATTTTTAATCCTGACAATGGCATCAAAATTTTAAGTGATGACGCAATAACAAATTTTCTTGCTTCTGCTGAAACTTTGGATAATGGTTTTTATTTATTACAGATATTGTTGCAAATCATTTTTTTCGCAATAGTATTTTATAATTTTGTAAAACTTGTAGTTGAACTTATAAAAAGATACATTTTTTCTTCTTTTATGTACCTATGTTCCCCAATATTCGTATCTTTCTTTACGACCGCCGAATCTCAAAATGTTTTAGCTACATATTTTAAAGTATTTGGAGTTAATATAGCTGTTATATATTTGACTAAATTCTGGATTCAATTAAGTTTATACGTTATGGCTACCAAAAACTGCAACTTTACAAATATGTGTATTATGATTGCTATTATCCAAATAGGTGTAAAATTAGAATCTCATTTGAAAGACTTTGGCTTGTCAACTGCAAACATGGGCGTATCACTCATGGATAACATTGCTTCTACTGGAGCCGTTATAACGCTGGCATCTAAAAATATAGCCTCTTCCGCCGGAAAATCACTTGTGAATATTGGGGGATTAACAGGAAATATGGGACTTTCAACACTTGGCTCTGCATTAAGTGGTCAATCTATAAATCCTTCTAATGTAGCAAAATCAATGAACGAGAGTGCCGGTGCAAATGTACGTGAAATGTTTGGAACAAATTCTACTTCAAGTAATTTTACGAAATCTCAGGGAAAATCCATGGAATCTGCAATCAAGAATGATGGATTATTTAGAAATCAAACGTTGCAAGGAACCCTTGCACACTTAAATCCATCTGGTCAGCAGGAAGCACTCCAACATGTATTTAACACATCCTTTAACCCATTTTCAAATAAACTTTCAGAATTGGGTAATACAGTTACACCTGTTGGATATTCGCAGAACGACGGCTTTGCTTTTAGCTGTAAATCCGGTATGAACAATATCACTCGTCAAGGAACTATTAACGACACTCCAAAACGTGGGAATGGTGTTGTTTCTATGCCATTCCAATTATCAAATGGGAAAATGGCATATGCCAATTTTGAACCAATGACTATGAATGCAATACATAACAGCGGTGTTGATGCATTTTATAACAATGCTAACGAATTGCTGGGAAGAGATAATTTAACATCCATGGAACTTGATACCGGCATAAAAATGGATCAATTTGCATTTGGTGGTGATACTAATGCTTCGCATTATGCTGCTGTACCTAATAACACCGGTGGATTGGATGTACGCTATAACGCGGATGGAATTAATGCCATGAATCTTGATACTTCTCCTATTGTCGGCGCTATAACTCAAAATGGACAAAACCTAAAAGTTTCCGATTATAAATGGGGCTCATCTGGAAAATCTCCTGAACAGGAAATCAGCGATACTTTTTCTAACGGTGCCTGGTCAAATATAGGTTTATCTAATGTTAAACCTCAAGATGTGAAACTTGATAATTCAACTGGCATGGTTCAGTTTTCTGCGATTGACAAAGCAAGTGGTAAACTAAACAGTTACACTGCTTTTCCATCTGTTTCTATCCAAAATAAGGTTACTTCAAATAATACTGTAACTGATTCAACATTAGGATCTTATACTTTTATTAAGGCTCCACATGTTTCTGAGAATAATCGTAAATAGATATTATACTAAAATACAACTACCCTAGTAGCTTTTTTCTAGGGTAGTATTTGTTACATTACACTTTTTATTTGTATCTCATTTTTGTATAAAATAGTATAGGTATATATATATCAATGTATAATTTGTCTACAATTCAACAATTAAATAAACGAATAATCATAAAAGTATGCTGATTGCTTGTTAATCAAAAGAAAGGAGAACTGGATAAAAGGATATGTTAGTGTTATTTCAATTTACATATCTTTCTCTTCTATGTAAACGTTATTTATATTGAGGGAATCCTACTTAAATTCATGAATGATAATAATCCTAACGAAAAAAATGAAAATATGAGAAACAGTTCAATACCCAATTCCGGAAATAAGTTATTAAAAAATCTTCATGCCAAAGGCAAAGGTCCAGAAACTGGTTTTTCTGCAGGTGCCGGGGCTTCTGCAGCCAGCTCATCTGCAGCCGGAACAACAGGTGCTTCCACTGTAACAGCAACGGCCACGGCAACCGGCGCTGTTGGTTCTACTGGAGCTGGTGTTGCGTTTATAATCTTATTGCCTATAATTATTGGAATATTTTTTACCTTGTCTGTTACTATCATATCCGAATATCTGACACCTGAAAATGTAAGTAAAGCAGCTGTAGAATATGAAAAAAACAAATTTACATTTGAAAGTATATCGGATTTTTTCAGCAGTCTTTTTCATCTTGAAAAAGATATTGATAAAATAGAAGTATCAGATGATGAGTATGATAAAAATAACGAATATGATGTTGGCTTAGTAGAAAATCTTAATGCAATAAACACAGCCTTAAACTATAGTTACAATAAATATATGAACGATTATATAAAATCTTACTGTTCAACCAACGACTATGATTTTTCTTCTGTCTCTGACATCATACAAAAAAAATATCCGAATGGTTGGAAAGATATTTATTCAAATATAAATTATGGAGAACTTATAGTATATCTTTCACTGGGATATAAAACTAGAGCATACGGAGAAGGGCTGGAATTAGGTGATCCAAAAGTAATCTTCAAAACAATTTCATCAAAAGACAATGTTTCTTATTTTTTTGGATTAAATGTCTCTACAGAAATAATAGATACAAATACACAAGCTGACTCTGAATCCCAGGAAACAATAAATTCTGAAACTACGACAGATATAAATAAATCTCAGTTGTTACAGAATATATCTGATCCTACAGCACAAAAGAATTTAACCGACACAGATACGTCAAACGAAACTGAGACTGTTAATACAAAAAAAGTTGTTATTAAAGATGTGGAGATTCTTCCGTTTTGCCAAAAGAACATTTTTAATTTGCTTAAAATAGATATGAATTCCGAATATGATTCTAATATCACTTTTTATGATATGTCCGACAGCAAGTTATTACAGGTAAATGCAATTTGTGAAGACACCACTGGCTCATATAGAACAATTTATTATACATTAGGACTAGATAACCCTAAAGCACAATATGATTATTCCTTTTCTCCTTCAAAAGACTCTGATCTGTTTAATCAAGTTACAGTTGAAAGTGTAGCGGGGGAAAATTCTAAAATAGTATGGCATTACCTTAAAACACAAGGTCACTTTACCGATGAAGGTGCTTCTGGAATTATGGGTAATCTTATGGCTGAGCATGGATTTCAAACTTCAATGCAGGGAGAGGGAGGTTCAGTAGGTATCGCTCAATGGACCGGTAATAGAAGAGAGTCACTAATTCTTTTTGCACAAAGGAACAATGCAGAAGTAACAGATATTAATATACAGGCTGCATTTTTAACCCAGGAATTACAAAGTAGCAAATACGATTGCATAAGAAATGCAAATGACATAATTGATGCCGCTGATTATGCTGCATTTTATTACGAAGCGTGTTCAAGATACCCTAGTTATGAAGCTTACCTTGCTGGTAAATATGCTGGTAAAATAGATTGGCATCGATATTTTTTTTCAGATAGAATGAATACATATATTTTAGATTTAGATAAAAGACGAAATTATTCTACAACCTTTTATAATCTTTATAAAGGCACAGAATAAACACTCCGATTTGTCAGAGTATACTTTTTATACAAAGATATTTATATATGTATCCATAATTATACCTATAAAAATTGAACAAATTTTTTTTCAATATGGTATTCTATAATTAAACGAAATATTTAAAACGATACGGAAAGGAGAATGGATTCAATAAACAGATCCAATTAGATTTATGAAAAAAATATTATTGTTTAGTATTACGTTATGTTTGACATGCACATTAAGTGCATGTTCTAATTCTTCTAGTAAGGCAAACAAAGCAAGTAACCAAACGGAAGATATTTATGAAACAAGTAGCCAGACAAATGATTACTCATCCGATACCTTAAGTCACATCGAAGTATTACAAAGTGATGGCCCTGGCAAAGAATTTTTAAATGTTCCTTTATATTATAATGAAGACTATCCTGCCATTCAAAAAGAATATCAATCAACATCAGCAATGTCTTTGCTAACATGTTTGAGTATGATAAACAGCTATTATTCTTCAAGTTATGTCACTCCAACCGAATATAGCACAGCTCACGAAAGCATTCTTTCTGCAACTGTTGATCAAAACATATCGGATATGGCAAAATCAGTCAATATGACTGTAGATAAATATAATTTTGATACAGAAAAACTAAGCGATTTACTTGTAACTGATCGAAAATTAGTTTTGCTCTATATCCCTCATTCAAGCAAGTTTGGTAGCTATTCTTCCTTTTTGATATTAACTGGAGCTGATGCAGGCGACATTTTTGTTCGTGATCCAAACAGTAATAATTCGAATTTATATCGCCCACTTACAGAACCTTCCTGCGATTACTTTACATTATGTGAACAAGCATCATCCTCTTCATTTATGTATGTATTCAACGATATACCAACGAAATGATTTGCAGTACCAAATTATATTATTATTTCTACAGAAAGGAGAGTGGCAGCTTACATATTTATCCTAGTTACTATAATGTATCTGCCTAATTTTTTATGAAAATCAAATTTAAGAAAAGCTCTATCTGCATATTAGTATTTATCATTATAATATTAATAATTGCTGTTTTTACAAATATATCTTCTACCGGTTCTTCAAATACTTCAGATTCCTTTTACAGTGATGATTCTACAACAGAAATCACATCTGACATTTCAACTAAGCAAACAAACACTTCATATGGATGTTTAGATAAAGATTATTGCTATATTACAAATCCGTTTAGACTTGCTTCGATTGATTTTTTGGCAGTCGGTCTTACAGCATATGGTGATTACGTTAACGAAGTTGCGCAATCACTTGGCTATACAAACACGCAACTTGAAATTACAGAAGTTTCAGAAAAAAGCAGCCATATAATTGTAAAAATGCAAATCATAAATACTGATTCATATATTACAGTTACATATGATAATTTAACAAACGAATTCTCCTATGAGGCAACGTGATCTGTTTAACATGCCGTAATCAAGGAACTCTTATATCCGTAGGATTAAGGGTTCCTTTTTTCTGATATAATCCTGCATGATTTCAAGCGGTTTATATTGGTATATTATAATATTTTATTTACTTTTTTATGGTGCTTTGCTATAATATAATTAACCATCAAAAAAACACCATTAAAAAAACCAGGACTAAGTCCTGGTTTTTTTGTTTTAGAAAGGAGGTATAAATTTGAATAATGATGAAGAAAAAGATCCTAATTTATGGTTTCTAAACAAGAATGTGATTTCTAAAGGCAAAACATTTGGCATACCAAACCGTAACATTTTTGAAGCAGTATTTTTTACTTCACTAACAGAGTATTGCATTGTAAGTATAAACTTCACAAAAGTAGCGTTTGTATCATGTACGGTTATCATATGTCCGATTGTATTTGGCTTATTTCTTCGCGGACTAAAGAATCGGTCCGTTTTGCAGATTTTATTTTCAAGTATTAAATTTCATTTTAATCGAAGAGAACTGCATTTAAGAAGTCCAGAATATGTTAAAAAGGAGAATCAATATGCAAATGAAGAAACCATCAACGAATCCTTCTTTGAGTCAATTTGGAGACACATTCAGAAATGGCTCAGAAGTTTTATCGAAAAGTACAGCGACAGTGAAGAAACTGATAGCAAATAACTTAAAACATCATCTTTTAGAAAATGATTCAAAAAATAATCACACAAATAAAAATCATCAAAGCTTTTCTTTTTATGAAGGAGCATCCCAGGACTTTATCCCAATAAAAAATATTCAGGATGAAATGATTATTACAAAGGATGGTCGCTATCTATCTGTTATAGAAATTCTGCCTATTAATTTTTTTCAAAAAAGTAAAGACAGAAAAGCATCCATAGCCCGCTCATTTTCAGAAATATTTCAAAACAAATATGTCCGCTGGCAGCTGAAAATACTTCGTGATTCTGGTGATTCCTTTGAGACAATAAATAATATAAAGAAAAATTGTCCAAAGCAAATCAATCCATCTGTTAAGGATTCACTAAACAATTATTGTATGTATTTACATCAGCTGGCTGCCAAGGGTTCTATTGTTGAACGCTTTTTTTTCATTTGGGAATACTCAGGTCTTGATGGCGTTAAAAGCCGCGAAGAAAACGAAATAGCACAGGCTATGAGAATTGAAAAAGCCAGTATTATTCAGTCACTCCATGATTGTGGAAACGTATGTTTGTCTCACAAAGATGAAAATTTGTTCATCTCAGAATTTCTTTATATGTATTTTAATCGAAATACCAGAAAAAAAGAATCTATTTATGAACGCTATTCTCGGATTAGTGAAGATTTCCGGAAATTCAAACTAATGACCGGAATTGAAAAAGAACTTACCTATTCAGATTTAATCGCACCAAAAGGACTATATTTTATCAACAAAAATTATGTTATGGAGGATGGTCTATATTACGGGTACATAGGATTTTCAAGCAATTCCTGGCCAACAGGAGTTTATACTGGTTGGTTAAATCGTTTTAATTATGGTGCTGACGTAGACATGGATATCATTGGTAAATTTGTACCTCCAAATATTTCTATGGCACTTCTTACTCAATATCAAAATGCAACGCATGCAGATGTTTCTGCATTATATAGAAAAGGACGGACTGAAAAGGCTGATTTAAAACTAGCCAAATACCAAAATGTAAAAGATGTTATTGATAATATGAATGCAGGTGCAGATATTTACGATGTATGCATAATACTAACAGTTCGTGCAACATCACCAAATGAATTACATTCACATATACGTGAAATATGCCATGATTTAAAACGAAAATGTCATATTCAACCAGATAGCTGTTATCTGTGTTGCGAAGACTATTTTAGGCTTTGCATGCCTTTTTTATATACTTCACCAACTTTCAGCAGACTTAAACATAACGTTTTGTCAACAAAATTAGGATGTTTTTATCCTTTTACTTCATTAACAATTAACGATCCAAATGGTTTTGTACTTGGAGTTACAGAAGCAAATCAAACATTGTCTCCTGACAATTTCAATACAAACTATTATGTAAATGCAAATATGCTGATTCTTGGTACTTCCGGAGCCGGAAAGACATACACAGAAGAGTTGATTGGACACAGAGCTTTTCTTAATGGAAAACGATGCTTTTATATCATTCCTAAAAAAGGATATCAGTATAAGCGCGGCTGTTCTATTGTAGATGGTTTATATGTTCAATTAGTTCCTGGTTCAAAACATTGTATTAATCTCATGGAAATTCGTCCAGAAGGAAAGATTGATTTATCACAAATTGATGATGATACCATTGTCCTTAATGAAAGCCTTCTTGCAAAAAAAATAACAAACATTTTGCTATGGATCAATGTGCAACTTGATACACCTATGACATCATCTGTTTATGCGCAGCTTAATAAGATTTTAATATCGCTTTATGCATCATTTGGCATAACGGATAATAATGACTCTATATTTGCTGACGTAAATAAAACATCTCTAAAAAAGATGCCTATTTTGTCTGATTTTTATGCAGCTATTCCTAATGAATCATTATATGAAAACATCAAACTTGTTCTTGATACATGGATAAGCGGGTCCTGTAAAAATATGAATGGACAAACGAATGTTGATTTAAATAATCCATATATTGTCTTTGACTGTGATGAAGATATTATAGGTGACAGACTTTTACCGGCATTTTTACTGATTGCATTTGAAATGGTTTATAGCGTTGTTAAATCATCAACCACTACTAGAGATATTATTTTCTTGGATGAAGTGTGGAAGATGATGACTAATTTGGAATGTGCAAAATTAGTCTATAACATGATCAAAATCATACGTGGATATTTAGGTAGTGCTATTTTAGCCACACAGGAAATGAATGACTTTTTACGTGGAATGCAGGAATATGGGGAATCTGTTCTCAACAATACTGCCTTGGTTATTCTTCTAAGAATGAATGAGAATGATCTTAACAGGGTTGCTGGAACCTATAAATTATCATCTGATGAATGTGAAAAAATATTAAAGTTCCGGCATGGAGATGCATTAGTTGTTTCAAATGGTGACAAAATCAAGGCTCATATTATTCCGTCTAAAAGAGAGAACGATGCTTTCAAAGATGACACAGTCGTTGCGTAATGAACCAGTTTACCAATTTTTTCATATTATGAAGAAAATGTACGTTTTATTTCTTTATAAATACATATTAATTTTTGCATCGTAACATTTAATCACATAAAAAACACGTTAGCATTTCAAGAATGTACACAATATATATACATATACACGATACTCACATATTAACGTACCTAATTGTGTTTAAAAAGCACGTTAGCATTTTAAAAAAGTACGCAATATATGCGTAAGTGTACGATAATCACATGTTAACGTGTTTAATTGTGTTAGTAAAAGCGCGTTAGCACTGTAAAAAAGTACACAAATAAATAAAAATACACAATAATTTGCAGCTAACGTGTTTAAATCATTATTTGTTTAACGTGAAAGGAGAAAACAATGTCACAATACACTTTATCAAAAGAGGAACAGGATCTTATAAATATCATTTCTCATATTGGATGTCTTACAACATACCAATGTCACTATGTTCTTGACAAATTCATGAAATGTTCACTTGCTCAGGAAAACAGAATCCTTCAAAATCTTTCCACACGACAGTACATAACCATTAGTAATAATAAGAATTTTATTACTGCAGGCGATCGAAAAACAAAATACGGCGAGAAAATTGACTTAAAAAAAATCCGTGCGTTTCAGCTTTGTTTAGATCTTATGGATTCTTTTGAAAATCTAAAGTATTCGCACATACCTGACAACAATATGGATCTTACTTTTCTTGCCAATGGAAAAATATATTATGTTATGAATGTTTCTATGGCAGAGACTTTTAAGATCAATTTCGCTCAGCAGTTGTATGACAAAGAGGTCTCTTCACACATATCAAAAAAAGGAGTTCCTGTCCCTTACATTACTATTTTTCTTTTCTCATCAACAGAAAATGAAGATGATATTTTGGAATATTTTAACTCCGAAAACATCAGAATTCCTTGCTTGGTTGTCATTTCAAAGTCTGATGGAATACAGGATAAACTTGTTTATGATCTGTATGAATTAAATGCGTAACGTTATTTTTGTAACGGTGCTTTTTGTGAAAAATTGTACCTATCAAAAGCACCGTTATTATCCTACTAATAAAAGTGCTTTTGATATTTTCAAAAAAAACAGTAAAAAACACCGTTATTAAATACTCAAATCCTGTAATTTTGGTTTAATCATATTTCTATTATTACCGGGGTATAGATGTTGGCGGCTGCAGGTAGTGGCAATCCAAGAACTAAAAACCAATACAGGAACATGACGCGGGTTGCTGTTACAAAATAAGGCAATAATTAAATAAAAGATTATGCACTTTATTTGGATATATGTAAAAACAAGAAGATGAAAGAAAAGAGAAAGGACCGGAAAAAATGGATGCAGTAAATGAAGAATATGGATACAGTCCAGATATTGGAGACGAATATAAGCAACTTATAAAAGAAGGAGACAGACGGAGAAAACGAACAGAAAAAGGGAGACGAAAACGCTATGAACAGGGATATAGGAATACACTTATAAAATTGATGTTAACATCGGGGGGGATCGCGTACAGTGGATTAAAATTTCTGCCGGGTAATAAACGTATGTATCTTCGAAAATTAAAAATACTCGAAAGAGAGGGTGTAGTAGAAATACTAAGAAGAAATAAGAAAGAAATTGCCCGGTTAGTAAATTTCGAAGAGAACTATGAAAAATACATATCACATATGCCAATCGGATATTACGGATATTATCTTCAACATGGAAAGCCAACTCATAAAAATTTAGGATCAAAAGAGAAAAACTGTACAAGGTCAGACAGAGGTATTAAACACTGTGAAATTTATGAAATGATGTACGGAACAGGAATTATAAAAATATTGCCAGAAGATAAAACTGAATTATCCAGTACTGAATCTTTAAGATCGAACAGCATCTGCTATTACACGATAAACGAAATGAGAGAGTGCCAGTTGTTCGACTTCCACATCAATAATGAAAAAGATAAACGTACAATCGGAAGTCGAGCTTTTGGTATGCTAATAAGTCCTGGTGGAATCTATGCAGTTTATAATACAGGGAAAGCAGCAATGATATGGCAAAAATCATCTGAAGGACAAATGGCATATTATATGGCACAAATCGTCACGAAAAAATGTGAAGGATCGAGAATAAGCGGAGCAGTAAAAAATTGTATCATTATAGGCTATGATATGAATGTTTTTGAAAACATCTTAAATAATGGACTGGCAATCTATCTAAATACAGATAGCGGATATGACAATATGTATGCCGTTCCATACACAGAAGATGGGTTCAAAATGCTATTGCGAATGACTCAGAGTGAATGGGAAGAAACATTAAATGAAGAGATTTTACCTGACTACGAAAGAAATAAAAAAGGATCCATTGTCTATGACGGCATAAAAGAAAATGTAATAGCATTAAATTTCTGCACTGGAAATATTTCAAGACTCAAAAAATTTATAACAGGAGTCCAATGGGTATGCAACACACAGGCTGACCGCCACTATGAAATATTCTGCTATTCATATCAGGAAGAATTTATACGCCATGTTGCTCCAAATCCAATAGAGATTCATGTTGTGGATTAACTTTCAAAGGAGAAATGTAAATGGGAAATACAATAAAGCCAAATTCATTCAAAGAATTTTATGAACAGACATCATTTGGCATAGCAGATAAAACCATAAAAGAACAATGGCACAAAAATAAGAAAATAATAAAGATAGATCTAGCTTTAACCGGAACTTTATCCCTTTTAGCTGCAGGATATGTATACACAATATTCATTGGATTAGAAAAACCCTTTTTTCTTTTGTATCTCGTTTATGGATTGATAAAGGTTCCATGGTTAACTGTTATACTTCTATTGGTTATGAACAGATTTACCTATAATTATTTAGCAGCAATACAAAAGACAGCCATAAAAGACAGCGAGCGAAATTACGAATCATCCAAAGACGGTGGCAAAGGTACGGCACATAAAATGACCGAAGAAGAAAAGAAAGAGACCTTAAGTTGTGGAAACTACCTTGAACAGAAAGATAATATATTTGGATGTGAACCAGGTGACATCACAAAACTATATTCTCTGCGAAAAGACTTATACGGTAAAAATGGAAATATGCTTGTTGTCGGAGCACCTGGATGTGGCAAATCAAGATGTGTTGCAATACCAATCATAATGCAAACAATCCGAAGAGGAGAATCATTAATAGTTACCGATCCAAAAGGAGAACTATATAGAGATACTGCGGCACTTGCTAAAGCAAATGGATATGTAGTTAAAATATTAAACTTCCGTCCAAAAGATACACTTCACACCGATACCTGTAATTTCATGAGTGTACTTGGTGGAAGTGCATTTAAATCACAGTCATTTTCCAAAACAGTCATTGATAACACTTCTGACGGAAAGCCGGCAGATTTCTGGACCGAATCTGAATTTAACCTGTATATGGGTGTATGTATTTGGGTAAATAATAATGATCTGGACATTCCAAAAACAATGGGTGGTATATATCAGTTTTTATATTCATATACTGTAGACGAATTTGAAGAAATAATGTCTTCACTGCCAGACGATCATCCAGCCCTGCCTTACTTGAAAACATTTATGAATGGTGACAAGACGGTAAAAGGAAATACATATGCCGGCTTGCAGATTCGATTATCTGCCCTTGCCGATCCTCTCGTTCAAAAAATAGTAGGTGTCGATGATATTGATTTTACACTTCCTGGCAAACAAAAATGCATCTACTATATCAGCTCACCAGATACAGATAAATCACGTTCATATCTTGTTGCTCTATTTTTCACATTGCTTTACAATGAGTTAATTGATCTTGCTGATGAGCAAGAAAGTGGACATTTACCTATCAGGGTAACAATGTTGTTGGATGAGTTTAAAAACATTGGTGTTATTCCGGCATTTCCTGAAAAACTAAGCACTGTAAGATCAAGATGGATTGATACCATTATCATTATTCAGGGATTAGAGCAGCTAATGACAATGTATCCAGATAATGAATGGGAAACCATCATGAATGACTGTACAACAAGAATTCTGATAAATACAAATAACAATATTACCGCCGAATATTTTTCAAAACTCAGTGGAGAACAAACAACAGAAGAATATGGAGTAAGATATGAAGAAAATGCTGGTGACCTATTGAAGATTCATCCTACATATACTGTCAGTAAATCTCATGGATCGAGAGTCGTATATACGCCAAATGAAATTCAACAGCTTAACCCAAAGCATCTGCTTGTATTTATTTCACAGGTGCCTGTCGTTGAGTTGGAAAAAATCGACTATACTAATCATCCAATGTGTAAAGAGATGCGAAAATGGGTTCCTAGATTTCATGCTCCAAAATGGATTTTAGAACTGCCAGAAAAAGACCGTCTAAAATATCATGTTTATGATGAAATATATAAACGTGAGTCTATCAATGATATTGAACTCTGTACAGAAGATGATTTCCGAGAACCATGGAACAAGAAAAAAGAAGCTGCCTTACAGGAACGAATAGAAAAATTAAAATCCAAACAGGAAAAAGGACTCTCAAAATCTTCAGAAACAAACGCTACCAATGAACTAGAAAAAAACGTTTCTATATCATCAGACTCAAATGAAACGAACACAAGTTCCACGAATCACTTGTCAGACTATACGTCAATCACTGAAAGCACAGAAACTGAGAAAAAAAATCCGAAAAACAATCAATTTTCAGCTTTTGATAATTACATTGCCAAATCTAACGTTGTGAGTCAGGATCAGACATCACCAAAATTCGTATGTATAAAAAAAGCATATGACAATACAGCAGAAAAAACAGAGAATATCATTAATGAAAGTATTGAAAAGGCTAAATCTTCTGTCGAGGAAATTATGTTTCAAAAATTTCCAGACATCAATGATAACGAGACATGGAAAAAAATACCTAAAGTTGAAGAAGAAGATACCGTCAATATCACTTCATATGATGATGACTTGCAGAACGAACTAGACGAATATGAGAATCCAGAAATGGAAGGGTTTCAAGATTTTATGTTATCCATGAATTCTACTACACCAGAGTCTGATTCTTCGGATTTTATGACATCTTTAAATGATATACCTGAACCAGATATGGAGATTATTGTTCCGGAATTTTTAGAAAAAGAATCTAATGATTGACACAAAAATTTTTTCGTAGTAGTATCGAAATGACGGATTATCACATAGTCCAATCACACCAAAAGGTTGCTAATTAATTAATTGGCAGCCTTTTTAATTTGATGATTAGCCGCCGCACACTCGTGACTTTAGTCGTTAAAAAGGTACTGCATGAATGACTATTTTTGATTGTATATATGTCAATTTTGCAGTACCTTTTTAGTCTTGGATCTATAGCAAACCTTATAAGCATTGCTACATTTCAAAGGTACTGCATGAATGACTATTTTTGATTATATATATGTCAATTTTGCAGTACCTTTTTAGTCTTAGATTTATAGCAAACCTTATAAGCATTGCTACATTATAAAGGTACTGTATGAATGACTATTTTTGATTATATATGTCAATTTTGCAGTACCTTTTTAGTCTTAGATCTATAGCAAACCTTATAAGTCATTGCTACATTATAAAGGTACTGCATGAATGACTATTTTTGATTATATATATGTCAATTTTGCAGTACCTTTTTAACTTTGTACCTGTAACATACTATATAGGATTTGCCACATTCTAAAGATACTGCATAAATGACTACTTTCGATTATATATATGTCAATTTTGCAGTACCTTTTTAGTCTTGGATCTATAGTAAACCTTATAAGCATTGCTACATTTCAAAGGTACTGCATGAATGACTACTTTTGATTATATATATGTCAATTTTGCAGTACCTTTTTAGTCTTAGATTTATAGCGGATCATATAACCCCTTGAAGCTTTGGATTTGTAGAGAACCATATAAGCTTTTGCTACATTTCAAAGGTACTGCATAAATGACTGCTTTTCAAAAATGTCTAGCAAACAGAAGAGTATATTTACATCTTATAAACTAGGCGTGACATATAGTACCGCAAAAAACAAATCAGTTGCTACCAAGATTGTCTACGATGTTGCAAAAACCAAAAGTCACTGTAAAAATAATGTTTTGGATGTGCAAAATTCACCGACTTTTGACATCCAGAGTATAAATATAAAAAATGATGTCCACTTATTATTTCATGTTGCTTAATATTTGAAAAAAGATTTAAGCATAAAAGTAAGAAATATAAATCTGATACAAGATACTGCATGAATGACATATATATATGAAATTTTAATCAGTCATTCATGCAGTACCTTGTGGTCATTTATGCAGTAGGTTATGGTCATCCATGCAGTAGGTTGTAGTCATCTATGCAGTAGGTTGCAGTCATTTATGCAGTAGGTTTTTTCATGAAAAGCTTGATTTATCAGGCTTTTCTTTGTTCTTAAATAAATAAAATAAATAAATGTTGTTGTTGATCTTATCTTAAATTATAATTTTATATACGCAAAAAGGTACTGCATTTTTGACATAAAAAAATGTACAGAATGACATAAAGAAGTGTATGAAATGACATAATTATCTTGACATAAAAAATAAAAAAACATATACTCAAGTAAAGGATTGTGTTTTTTGACACTCCCCATGCCTAAAGGAAGGGGGAGTGTCAAAAACATTGTGATCAGAAACTCTCATAATGATAACCGTTGGAGTAACAATTATACAAGTAATATACAAGAAATAAGGATTTTATGATGGTCGAAAATATAATAAATGATAAAATACAAAATAAAATATCTGCAGGAGTTGGTGAAAATCAAATAAATAATATCGTCCAGGGTGCATATTTAACAAAATCGAATAAATTCGTTACGGCTAAATATAAATCAAATATAGCCGAAAATAAAATAATGGCACTTGCTATGACAAGATTACGTGTAGAACATGAACATGTTGTAGCAACCATTGAAGCGAGAGAAGCTATGGCCATTTTAGGGGTAAAACGAGAAAACCTCTATCGAAAATTAAAGGATACATCGAAAAGGCTGGTTGGACACATGTTCACTATTGAGTCAGCGCCTGGAAAATTTGAAGTGTTCCCTTTGCTGGATAAAGCAACTTATGAAAAAGGGTTGTTAACAATCAAATTCAGTTCGGGAATTACACCTTACATACATAATTTAAAAACAAGCTTCACAACTTATGAATTAGCGGTACTTGTGAAGTTTGAATACAATTATTCATATAGGCTTTATGAATTGTTGAAAAAAGAAATATATCGAGTGGATATGAATGAAACGGTGGTAGAAAAGTCCTACGGCTTAAATGAGTTAAAATGTACTATCGGATTAATAAATATGGATGAGAGGGGCGTACAGGATGCCGTTAACAGAGGTAAATCATGGGACGAAGTTTATGAAATAGCAAAAGAAAAGCAGTATCCGACATGGGATGAATTTCAACGGCGGGTATTAAAAGTTGCTCAAAAAGAGCTGGAAGAAAAAGCGGATATAGCATTTGATTATAAAACAGACAGTAAAGGACGGGGATCAAAGATCCAAACAATTACTTTTCTGATTAAAAAAAATAAACCAAAAACTGACATCGACACTCTTCAAAATGAAATAATAGAATGTAATGAGAAATTTGATCAGATGGTCCTTGATCATAACCTGCCGGAGCAGCTTGTTTATTTCATAGGACACAATGGTTTATCTGAACAAGATTTATTAAAATTATATGAATGTTCAGGTCATAATTATGAAAAAGTTACGGATGCCATTACTTTGGCAGATAGACAGGCTTACATCAAAAACTATATGGGATGGCTGATATCATGTATTGAAAATAATTATAAAGACCCTGTGAATGTTCTTGAAGGCAGTCAGGAAAAAGCGGAAATCGTAAATGAAATATCCGATTATATGGATACACATAAAAATGATATTGCAGAAAAGTATTGGGAAAAGATAACAGAAAAAGATGATTTCCTAAAATTTTTAAAGTATATGAATATGACAAGGGATTCAATGGAGATTATTTATGAAGATCCTACCGAAAGAGTGGATATGTATATAAACTGGAAAAAAGGTATTGTTATCTGAATTGATATGTGAAAGCAGTGTTCGAATGAACACTGCTTTTTTGTACGCAATTTTAAAGAACGTGCTTCATTTAGATAAAATGCACACTTATTTCAGAAAAAAAACACGATAAATATAAAAAGTATAATTTGGGATATATATATATATATAAAGGTAAAAATTAGTAAAATTAGAATTGACATAAAGGTTGCAAATGGTATAATAGACAAACAAAGGTATACATATCTTTTGTCAGACAGAACGTATATGTTTCTGTCTAATAACCTAATCGGGAATTGTTAGCCAGTGCGAGATATGTTTTTCTCAACATAATAAATGACGGTTTCCGCTTGGTTTACTTTAAATTTCATAAAGGAGGACGTATGACACAAAACGAAGAAACAATTAAAAATGATGGTCTGGAAACGGAAATGGATCCACCTGAAAAGAAAAAAGGCAGACCCAAAAAAGTAAATACGGAAGATACAACAGAGAGTACGTTGCCGGAGGATGAAAATCAGACTGACGGAATATCAGAGCAGGAGGAACAGGTAGAAGGTAACCAAAATACCGAAACGGCAGAAGATGAACACATTGTTGGACTGGAAGAAGATATCGAAGATATAAATGACAGCGAAGAAGACTCTGTAGAAGACTCTGCAGAAGACTCTGTAGAAGACATTGAAGACGGAGAAATCAATCCAACAGTTGATGAAATTGCAAAAGCAATTGCAACTATCTTCGATAAACGACGCGTTTTTGCAGCCAATAAAAAAGAAAAAAGAAAACTCTATGGAAGAAAAGAAAAAGTAGTTTCTGAGCGTGGTGCAAGCGCAAAAACGGAAAAAGACTATCTGAAAGAGGAATATGAAATATTAAAGGCTGCGGTCCGGTCATATCCGAAAAAATTGATCTTAAAAGGTGTGATTACTGGTGTTGTTGAAGATTCGACAACAGGACAGATGAGTGCACAGGTAAAAGCTGACAACACACGCGGCTTATTTAAAATCTTAATTCCGGTACAGGAGTTGTTTCCGATCAGACTGGAGGACTACAGAGGTGAACGCGGTGTAGAATATCTGAAAAATGAAATGATTTCCAGGATTAACGGTGAAATTGAATTTACCGTATACGATCTGCATGAAGCGGAAAGGTATGCAAAGGGGTCCAGAGTGGAGGCCTTGGCAATTAAGACAAGCCGGTATTATTTTAATTTGCAAAATGACGGCAAACCGGAAATGGTAGAAGGAGTAAAAGCTTTGGCGAAGGTTGTGTGTGTTAGAAAGGACCGCGTCAAAGTTGAAGTTTGCGGAGCAGAAACAACAATTATTTCAAAAGAATTATCCTGGCTTGCTCTTGGTGTGATCACAGATGAATTTTCTATCAACGATCAGTTTTATGTAAGAGTGTCCAACATCAAGGAATACAGATATGACCGTCTTGACGGAGCTGCCTGCCGTCTTGTAACAATTAGTGCAAGTAAAAGAGATGCCGAACCAAAACCGGCTGAACAGTATTATGATTCATTCGAACTTGGCGGTTATTATGGCGGTGTTATCAAAAACGCTGATGATGAAGCAGGTGTTTTTGTGAATTTGCAGGAAAAAATGGACTGCCTTTGCGGATATCCGGCATCTGGAATTCCAAGCAGAGGTAAACAGTGTATTGTACAGATCACAAGAAAAGAAGATGCGAAAAAGCGTCTTTCAGGAAATATCGTAAGCATGTAACTGGTGTTTATATTCTTTTGGAATTATGAATTCAATTATGGGCGCAGCGAGAAAGCCAACGGTTAAAACCGTGGGAGTGCCAAGATAAATCTTAGTACATGATAAAGGAGGAAAGAGAGAAGAAACCAACAGAAAAGTGTTATTGGAAATTGTACTATGTGATAAAACGTAACACTTTGAAGTGAGGTAAAATATGGAGCAAAACGAATTAGAGGTATATGAATACAACGGTTACAGTATTACAAAAGACGGAACCGTTAGAAATCAGAATGGAAAGGTCATGAGCGTATCAGACGGACAAATTAGTCTGACAATTCATGGAAAAAAACGTAGAAGGCTTGCCGGTCGCATTGTGTGGGCTGCAATTAATGGAAGAGAATTGACAGCAAAAGAGGTTCTTGTATATAGGGATGGAAATAGAGATAACATATCCTATGATAATCTCGAAGTTTTACAAAGAAAGAAATATTTTTCCGGATGTGAATGGCCGACGCTTCGAAAGCTTAACAAAGAGAAACAGAGAGAAATATTAGTTAAATCGGATAGATTATCTATACAGGAACTAGCGGCAGAATATAAATGCTGTGATCAAACTATTCGGAAAGTGTTAAGAGGGACTTATTAACGGATTGATCTATATTGGATCAATGATAATAGTGAAGGGAGGTGTTGGGATGACGAGAAGAAAGAGCAATTTGACACGCAGTCATCCGTACATATGAAAAAAGTCAGTTTTATATTCATGGGTATTTTTTTTTGCACGCTTATATCTGGCTGCGGGAAAAAACAGATTTTTGTTAAATACGAAGATCAGTATAAACTGCAGGCTGTAGATGATAAAAAGTTGGAAAATGATGTGTATTACATAAAAGATGGTGCAGATTTTTATGAAGCATACATGCCGGACGGAACTGCTTCCGGAACAGTAGAGAAACCGTCAGAAAGTCGTCTGTTATGGATGAATGAAGATGAAGGGCTTGTGCCAACGCTGTATAAAAAAGAAGTTGTTGCATTTCCATCTGAAAAATCAGAGGAAAAAGATTCCAAATTAGAGCGATTCAAAGATATAGGATGGTCGCTTGGAATGTACGGTGGTTACATTGATGACGATGGTTATATTTGTTATACACTAAACAAAAATATCATTAAAGAAAGCGATGCATATGAAAAACTGTCCGAAAAAAAGTCCACGGAAATCAGGATTGTCTCTATCAATGACGAACTGGTATCAGAAAAAACCATTAATGATGCAGGAGTGATAGTTGGACTTGAAAAAGACGGGCAGTATTCGGTTGGATATTATGTTGGAACATATTATGGAACAGCAGTTATAAAAGCCGACCGCAATTTTTTTCAGTCGTATGAAATACTTCAGACAGGGAAAATAACGAATACGAAGAATGGCTATGTCGCTATATATATGCTGCCGGATTTAAAAAACGGATGGTATTGCATAAATGGCAAAGGTCTTTTTAAGTATTTTGATTACAAAAAAGGCGAAGCAGATGATGCAGAACAAACAATGGATGAACCGTATTACGAAACATTAGCGGAAAAAAGAGATGTGTATTCACAGCAGTATATGGTTTCCGTTGAAACAGCCACAGAAAACGTAAGATTTTCGGTTCAGTATAACACAGATGTTTATGCAGATGAAGATGTTAATGCCGTTTTGATTTCTCCTGATAACAAGGAGTATGGTATGACTGCAGAAAATGGAGAAGCTTATACGGAAATTGACAAGGTAATGGCAGGAAGATGGAAAATATCTATCACTCCGCAGGATCTTGAAATATTGAATGTATCAGCTGATTCATCCAGTCCGGCATCGGATACGATATGCGAAGAAAAAGAATTCACATTAGACGAGGATAATTCAAATATCCAATTTTATGTTTCTTATGAGGGGGACGGATCCCTTTGGGGAAGTGTAGAAAATCAAAATGGAGAAACAAGAATTTTTGATGTTGATACGAGCAATCACAAGCTCACAACAACATATGCATATATTCCTGCAGGAACATATAAGGTATCTGTCTATCACTATACGGATACTAAAATAACAGATATTGGATATGGACTGGACGGAGAAAACATGGAAGAGGAAATTATTAAGATCACAGAATAAAGGAGATAAAAAAATGGAACAAATTATTAAACATTACGCACCGGCTGTTATTGCGATACTTGTATCTGTCCTGTTGGGCATAATCATTGCAAATCTTTTAACATCAGATGGATTTGTTGCAACACAGTTTAGAAGCACATTAACAGATTTCTTTACGAAAATGTCAGGTCTGATGCCGTAAAAAGATGGTTCGAACAGTGCGCGGGGGTAAAGTGTCAAAACTTTTCCTCCGCTTATATAAAAAGAAGGGAGAACAGCATAGTTTATATGAACATAACTTTGCTAAAAAAATATCATGAGTAACAACATGTTTGAACCAACACCGAAACAATTTGGAGTTTTTTGGGAATTCATTGAAAATCCTACAGTCACAGATATTGATTACAATGGACGTGAATTATGGATTACTGATTTAAAAAAAGGTAAATATAAAAAGAATATCACTTTGTCCGATAGCTTCATCTCAACATTTACGCATAATATTGCAAATAGCGTAAATGGAAATTTAAATAAAGTAAATAAAATTCTTGAAGCAGATACAAAAGAACTTCGAATCAGTGTCATTCATGATTCAGTTGCAACGTCTGGAATAAGTATCTGTATTCGTAAATCTCCGTGCTTAATTCGAAATACCATTGATGAAATGATCAAAGAAAAATACTGTCCGGAGATGATTCTCCAGCTTTTAATTAATTGTGTGCGGGTAAATATGAATTTCGTATTTGGTGGAGAACCAGGTGCGGGAAAAACAGAGTGTGCAAAGTTTTTCATGCAGTTTATCCGTCCGGAAGACAGAGTAATAACCATCGAAGACTCATTAGAAATTCATTACAGGGAAATTAATCCTGGAGCAGACGCAGTAGAATTAAAAGTCGGTGATGGCTTCACGTATACAGACGCAATCAAAGCTTCATTAAGACAAAATCCCAAATGGCTGATGTTATCAGAGGCACGCTCAACAGAGGTTACATCATTGTTGGAACAGTGGAGTACAGGTGTGCACGGATTTACAACTATTCATCTTGATGATTTAAGGAAATTGCCGGACAGAATTCAAAATATGATGAACAATGTCAATGATGCTGCACGTATGGAAAACCGGATCTATCGATATGTAGATGTTGGTATTCTAGTAAAAAGACACGTAGACCAAAATGGACAGATTCACAGAAAGATGGATCAGGTATGTTTTTTTGACAGAACAGAATTAAAAAATAAATGTTACATGATAATTGAGGATGGAGAATTGGTAAGTGAGGAGCTGCCCAAAGAAATTATTGCAAAATTTCATGAGGCCGGCATTGATGATCCGTTCGTCTGTGAAGATTTTGATGTTCTAAGAAAAGAACAGAGAAGAAAAGAAGAAACAACTCAATAATCTGAAAGAAAGGAGGACAGATAATCTATAAATAAAAAGACTTAGGTTATCTGTTATTTTCATGAAAAAATTAAGAAAAGAAAAAAATGTAAAAAAAGAAACTGCACATGAAAATGCGATCAATGTAAATTCCATAAAAAAATCAATTTCTGGAAAGGAAAAAGTAAAATCAGAAAAAGTGGAGAAAAAATCAAAAATCCGCTGGTTATGGTTATTGAATCCGAATAACCTTGCTAAAGAAATTCATGTGTATGGATATGACTTCTCATGGCTTACACATGCATTCTTTATTATTGGAAGTGTTATCGGAATTAGCGCCATTGGTTTGCTTTACAAACTGAGACCGGAATATCTGATTATTGCGATCATCGTTGCAGTTGCTCTAATTCCGATGTGTATCGAACAGATCTACAAACAGATGTTTGAACAAAAAAGGTTTGCAGATGTACTGGAATATATGGATCAGATGTTATATTCATTTCAGAAAACAGGGAAAATACTGTCTGCATTACAGGAAACACGAGAAAGTTTTAAAGAAGGAAATATGAAAGAATGCATTGACAAGGCGATTGAACATATCATTGGCGGTAAAACTTTTGATGAAAACGGAGCTTTGGAAAAAGAAGCTCTGGAAATGATCGAAGAAAAATATATGTGCGATAAGATTGTTACAATGCATGATCTGTTGTATAACAGTGAAGATACCGGCGGAGATAATAAAAACTCCATTTTATTAATGTTAGAAGACATAGAAAATTGGAAAAAAAGAGGATATACACTGTTAGCAACAAAAAAAACGGCTCATATCGATAATATTATTTCTATCGGTATGGCATCAGCACTTACATTATCAGTTTTATACACGTTTAACTATATGAATACGTTATATGAAAATATGACTAATAGTACAAGTATTTTCGATGTCACATTAACTCAAATTTCTTCACTGGTATTTATTTTATGCATGTACTTCGTTCTTTTAAAGTCCTTTAAAATGCAGACAGATAGTCCTTTGAATGAAATGAACTCGGTATCTGAAAAAGATCTACTAAGAGATTATGAGTTTATAGTAAACTTTGATGATAATAAACAGAAAAAAAAGAGTTTGTTTTATGCAGCTCCGTTTGCAGTAGGAACAATAATTGCATTGTGCTATCAAAAAAATACAATAGCAATTCTGCTGTTGCTAATAGCAATATTTATGTTAAGACAACATAAACTTGGTTATAATGTTGCAAAAAAAAGTGTGGAAAAAGGTTTGTATGCTTCCATATCACAGTGGTTTATGCAGATGTCTCTTTTGTTACAGCATAACAATGTTCATGTATCTTTAGCAAAATCTATGAAAAATGCTCCTGTAATTATCCAAAAAGAACTGGAAAAATTAATGGAACGTTTGGAACAAAATCCAGATAGCATTGAAAGTTACGGGTCCTTTTTTAAGGAATTTGATGCACCGGAAATTCAGAGCTGTATGAAAATGTTGTATTCTATATCTGAAAATGGTGTCGGTGACTCTGACCAGCAAATAAAAAACCTTATAGAAAGTGTTAATAAACTGCAGGGGAAGGCAGACGAACTGAATAATGAATCCATTGCATTTAAAATGAAAATGATTTTCACTTATCCAGTTCTGGTTGCATCGTTAAAATTACTGGTTGATATGACAGTAGGTCTACTTGTTACCTTGCAAATTTTGGGTCAACTTGCAGTTTAATTTTAAAGAAAGGAGAAGGCAGAATTCTACATAATAAATTATATGTATGATGCCTAAAAACTTATGAAACAGATCATAAATACATTTGGCATATTATTGATCCTTACATTTAATATTTTTTCATGTATATTGCTGGTTAACAGTACATTGCAGATATCTCTTGCAAAAGAGTATAAGGCGGACGTAATAGCTGAAATTGAAAATAGTAATTTTAATCCTAACGTAATTACGTCCTGCATCAGTCAGGCAAATGCAAACGGTTACACATTATCGGTACAGAATGTACAGTATGACGAGGACAATTTTTACACATGTGCGGAAGTTGTCCTGGGCTATAAATACACAATGCCGCTGTTCAATATTTCTGCAGATAAAACAACCAGGGGAATTGCAAGATAAGGAGAGTAGTAGATGGAATATATCATTGATCATATGGGGCAAACGCTTTTGACTCTAGCAGGAGGAACTGCAATTATCAAAATGCTCATTGGACTGTTAAATTACATTTCATTTTGAGAGAAAGGAGAAAGGCGGGTTTTTATAATAAAAATTCCGCCTGTAATTAAGTATGAAAATTATAGTGCAACAGTTTGGAGAAACCTTTTTGGAGGTAATTGGTGTTGTGGCAGTATTTGAAATCTATAAGTCTTTTTTTCAGACGGGAGGTATTTTAAATACAGCTATACAATCGTTCCTGCAAACCATCTGCGGATAAAAGATTGCAGAAAGAAAAATCCAGTCTTTTGGAGGTATAAATGAAAGAAATAATTAGACAATATGGCGGTTTTTTCGTAGAAGCTATTGTTCTCGTATCGTTATGTTTTTTCCTATTTATAAACATAACAGATAACAATGGAAATAAAGGAGTGTTTGCAATTATTGGTTCAAATATTCCTACGGTAAACGTAGATTATGGAACGTATTCTGATTTTACGTCATTCAAAAGTGAGGCTGCCAAAACAGCACCTGATATAGAATATAAAAGAACGGATCAGATGTATACCATTAGTAATCTGCTTTCAGATTATATAGGAACAACCACATACTCAGGGAATGCCGCACACATTAAAGTTTTGAGTTTAAATGATGAGAATGGAAATGACTGTCTGGAAGCATACAATGAAACAGATGGAACCATTACCTTTTCAAATCCGGGTATTTATATCATCCGTATTAAAGCTACGGATGATATAAATAAAAAAAGAATTGTTGATATCGAAATTCCGGTAGAAAGGATATAGAAATGAGAAGTGCAGCAACTTTTTTTGTAACAATTATTGTCGGAATTCTCACGATAGTCATGGTAATTACTATGACAGGGCGTATGAACCGATCAACAGAAATAAGAAGTAACACAGATTCAGCAGCTGAAGATACTGTTTCAGCAGCGAAAGTCACAGAAAAATATACAGTATCAAATAATCATGAAATGCTGTCTGATTTTGCAGAAAGTATGTCTATGGCAATGGACTCTAATGGCGCATTAGAGATGAAAGTTATGGGAGTTAATTTTGACAAAGGATTGCTTTCTGTAAATATGAATGAAAAATTCACAAATCCAAACGGCAATGCAGGTCTGATCAAAGACAGTGGCAGGACGGTAATCCTAAATAAATTGACAGAAGATCAGGTCGAAACATTTACCATAACATTTTATAAAAATGAGGGAGATACTGAAATTTATAAAAAATACATATTAAATGAAGGGGATACGATACCTTTGCCAGCAGAACCATCACAGGATGGAAAGACGTTTACTGGTTGGGTATGCTCAACAGGCAGTTTATCAGATCCAGTCAGCAGTGATATGGAATGTTATGGTCAGTGGAATTAGAAGAAAAGACAGGATGAGCGAGAGTTATCAATCCTGTCTTTTTATTGCAAAAATGAAAAAAAATACACTATATCAAGTGGAAAATGGTTGGTCGATGAGACCAGCTGGACTGTTTAAATTTGGAACGGATCGGAGGTATAAAATAAGATATGAATAAAGTAAAAACAATTAATATTTCATTTGCAATATGTATAGCATGGATCTGTATTTTAAATACATCTGTTGTACATGCAGAAGTAAATGTAAAACCTAGTACATATGCAACAAGCTATTTATATAATGCTCAAAGGTTAACGCTGGGCGAAGAAACAAGTCAGTTTTTTACATCTGAAGAAGGAGAAGATGGGAAATATACAGGTTATTTAGGATATGCGGTATCATTTACTACCGGATCTAAAAATAGTTTTTATGAAATTACAGAGATAAACAGGTTTGGAAATTCTGTTACATTTGAATTATATGATGCAGATAAGGTGATCATCACGGGAAAGACAAAAAGTATTTCAGCCAGCGGCAAAAATACCATGTCTCTGAAACTGGATAAAAACAGCACCTATTATATTTTGGCATACACAAGAAATATGGCTAATGTTGCACCAGGGGATGTAAGTATTTTAGTAAAGGAAATAAATGATGACTGTGGTGACACGTTTAAATCGGCAACCACTATATCAATAGGAAAGACTGTAAATGGTAAAATTGATGGATACGGAGATGTAGATATATATAAATTTAAAACTAAAGCGGATAATGGATACTATGCTATTGATTTTATAAACACGGACAGCGAAGCTTTTCTGGCAATGAACTTGTTTGACACGAAAGAAGTAGAAAAAAAATATGTATATGTACAGACTGGAAAACAGAGTCAGATTTATATGCAGCTGAAAAAAAACAGTACATATTATTTACATGTTGAGTCTAAAACAGCGAATATAACAGGCAAATATAAAATTAAAGTAAGCTACCATGAAGATCCGGAAGGAGATACTGTAAAAACAGCTTATAAATTAAAAATAAAAGCAAAAGCTTATAACGGATCCCTACAGGATAAAGATGACAATGATACTTTCAGAGTAGATACCGGAAATCTTACAAAAATTAATATTGTGATCGCTAACAAAAAATCAGATGGAAAACTGAATTACAACATTATAGAAAAAGATGGGAACCGTATTAAATACGGGACGATTGATGCTGGCAGAACAATGGATATAATCGTGGACGGATTAAGGAGAAACAAAGATTATTATATTGTTCTTACGGGTCCACAGCATTTAAACTATGAAATCAAAGCTAAGACGGTAACGCATAAAATCATTTACCGTTTAAGTGGAGGAAAAAATAATCCCCAAAATGCAGACACATACGATGAAACAAAGCCATATAGGTTAGCAGCGCCATCCAAAAAAGGATATCTTTTTATATGCTGGTGCAGCGACTCAAACCTTACTAATAAAATTACAGAAATTCCCAAGACAGCTACAAAGAAAGTCACAATATATGCAAAATGGAAAAAAGTAACGGTAAATAAGCCGGTAATTGTAAGTGTAAAAAGAAAAGCAGATTACGTTACAGGAAAATATATGCAGAGTGAAAAAGTAAAAGAATATGAAATCCGGATATCTACTTCACCAAAATTCAAAAATGCGAAGAAAATTAAATGTACTGGAAAAAGTTTTAAAATAAAAGGACTCAGTAAAAAGAAAACATATTATATCCAGGTGCGCGCATATAAGAATGATTCTACTGGCAGCAAGGTATACGGAAAATGGTCAGAAAGTTATAAAATCAAGAAAATCAGTAGTAAAAAGAAATCGTAAAATAGACTGGCAAATAACTATAGGAATGTGGTTATTTGCCTTTTTATTATGATTGACAAATCTCAAACAAAAAGGTATTATAAGGTATAATATACCAAAAAGGTATAAAAACTTATACGGATAAGGAAAGATTAATAATGTCTAAAATAGGTTTGGGAAATAATATCAATCAACCTACAAAGCAGTGTTTCAGTTGCAAGTACTGGAAAGCTGCAACCAAATTATCGCTTTTAGAAATAACTGAACCAGGCTATTGCTCTGCGGGATTTTGTAAGAAAATTCAAAGTCAAAGGATAAAATCCAAGAAAAAAAAAAGGTAAAATTTGCGATTTCCTATTTTAGGATCTCAAGCTGGAATCCTCGGCAATTCAATTACCGAGTAGTTCACACAAAGGTATGTAGAATGTAAAGTCGCTATAATACAGGCGAAAACTGTCATAGTAGGCAGTGAATTCTATACTGAAAAAGCTATCGATTACAGTTGTTTCGGCACTATAATTAAGGCTATTAGGTATAGACATCGGTAATATCACTGGGGTGTATTGGGAAAGTCAGAGTTTGTCTTGGTGTCTCGGTATAGACATCGGTAATATCACTGGGGTGTATTGGGAGAGTATTGATATTAAGAATGGTGATTATGGTATAGACAGCAGCAATATAACCATAGTGTATTGATAGTGAATGCATATGGATAAAAATGGAAAGGAATTTGGATATATGAAATATGATTCAAGACCTACCGTATGTAAATGCGGTGGAAAGGTAATATATGGAAGGATGAAGGATTTTGGAATAACTCCATATAAAAGCGGCTATTGTTATTTTTGTACAAAATGTGGAGCTTATGTTGGAACACATGAAAATAGAAAAAAGGATGCGCTTGGTGTTTTGTCAGATGGTAGAACAAGACGAATGCGGATGGTATGTCATCAGGAATTTGATAAACACTGGGATAGCACGGCTGGAAAAAATAGATTGTATTTTAAATTATCCAAAGAACTTGGGATAAAATCAGAAGATTGTCATTTTGGGTATATGGATTATGAACAGTTACAGAAAGCACTGAACATTATGAAAAGCTGGGGAGATTTTAAGATACGATGAACAAAAAAACATTTGTATGTATGGTTATGGTTGTTTTACTGACGATTTCCGGATGTGGAAATACATTATACAGAAAAAACATTAGGGATTATACGAATGTAACATCCATTGAAGGGCTGAAATTTGAATTGCCGTCGGATGTTTTGGAAAATTGTACCATGATCTCGGAAATTGATCAGGATATAGATTATTCTGACGGAACGTATTTGTACAAAAATGGTACAGATACATATATTCTGTTTAACATAAATGCCGTTGTTATAGCGGTGCAAAAAGGTACATCTTTTTCATTATCAAATTCTGAAAATAAGCAGGAAAGTATAATGAATCATTCTGTTTGTGACATTTGGATGTCACCAGTCAAAAATAAAATCAAATATAAATCAAGTCAATCCAATGATGCATTCAAACTGATTGCCGATGTAAAAGGCAATGTATCTATTACACCGGAATTGTATGGAAAATTCATAGGCAAATTTGTTTATGTAGAAATTGATGGATGTGAATACTCTATGTTTGCAGGAATCCGGGTAAATGATAACGGTACAATCAGCGAAAAAAAGAAACGTATCATATCTAATATTGCTAAATCCATGATGATAAGTTCTTTAAACGAATCTGTCAGAGAGACAGAAAAGGACTAGAAAGAATGAAATATAGATATTCTATGGGTGGAATATTTTTTTACGAAAAAAAACATGAGATCTACTAAATCATTTGTAAAGTGCGAAAAAATCATTGCAAAAATTTAAAAGAAAGATGGGGTGAACGAGCCAAAATAGATACTCTGAAATTAAAGAATTGAAATTATCAGGGGTTAATGAATTTTGGGTTCCGGAATATGGGAAAATCGATAATTATAGCAGAAAAACCCTCCGTTGGAATGGAATATGCCAAAGTGTTGGGGGTAACAAGCAGTGGAAAAACAAATGGATATTTGGAAAATGATAAATGGATTGTAACTTGGACATTAGGACACTTAGTTACAATGTCATATCCTGAAAAATATGATCCGGCATTAAAGGAATGGAAATTGGATACATTACCATTTCTCCCGGAACAATATAAATATGAAATTATTAAAGAAACCTCAAAGCAGTTTGCAATCGTTAAACAATTATATAACAGGCCGGACATAGAGTCAATTTATTATGCGGGTGATTCTGGAAGGGAAGGATTATACATACAGATGCTTATACGTCAGTTTGCAGGACATGCTCCTCAAGCTTCTGAGAAAGTTGTTTGGATCGATTCTCAAACAGAGGATGAAATTCTTAGAGGAATTTCAGAAGCGAAAAATTTAAGCCAGTACGAGGCAATGAAAGATTCCGGATATATGAGAGCGATAGAGGATTATGCTGTAGGAATAAATTTTTCCCGTCTTTTATCAGTCAGATATGCAATTATGCTTAATTCTGGATCTGGACAGAAAAAATATAAACCTATTTCAGTAGGCCGTGTCATGACATGTGTGCTTGGCATGATAGTAAATCGAGAACGTGAAGTCAGAAATTTTCATGTCACTAATTTTTATCGAATTGCTGGGTTATTGAATATTGAAGGCGAGACTGTGGAATGTGAATGGAAAGTTAATGAGAATAGTAAATATTTTCAGTCACCTAAATTGTATTCGGAATACGGGTTTTTAAAAGAGCAGGATGCAATCGAATTGATAAATTGTTTAAATCCGGAAATGAGAATATCAAATGTCACAAAAACGATTGAAAAAAAGAATGCTCCGTTATTATTTAACCTGGCAGAATTACAAGGAGAATGTACAAAAAAATATCATTTATCTCCGGCTGAAACATTACAGATTGCTCAAAGTCTATACGAAAAGAAGATGACGACCTATCCAAGAACAGATGCTCGTGTATTAACAAATGCAATCGCAAAAGAAATTGGGAAAAATCTTTCAGGTCTAAAAAAAGGTACATATGGAGAATATGTTGAAAAAATTGAGCTAAATCATTGGAATATTAAAGGAAAATATATCGACGATAGCAAAGTAACTGATCATTATGCAATCATCCCAACAGGAAAGGTTTCTGGTACATTGACAACTAAAGAACAGTATGTGTATGACATGATTTGCAGAAGATTTCTAGCTATATTTTTTCCTCCGGCAGAGTATGAGCGTGTATCATTTGATGCAATAAGTGAAAATGAAACTTTCCATGGCACGAATAAGTACCTGGTAGAGCAAGGTTATTATGAAATATTTGGATTTCCTGATGAGGATGAAAATGCAGAAAAAAGGGTGGCTGCTATGTCTAAACTTCGTCAGGGAGAATGCTATTCTGCACAATATGAAATAAGAAAAGGAGAGACTACTCCACCCAAAAGATACACGTCAGGTTCTATTATTCTTGCAATGGAAGGAGCAGGAACACTTATTGAGGATGACGAATTACGAGAGCAAATTAAAGCCGATGGCATTGGTACTTCTGCTACAAGAGCGGAGGTTATCGAAAAATTGTTACGATTGAATTATATCTGTGTAAAAGATAAAAAACAAGTATTGGTTCCATCTGCTTTTGGAGAAATGATTTATGAAGTCGTAAATGTTACATTGCCTGAACTGCTTTCTCCTGAAATGACTGCGAAATGGGAAAAAGGACTGGATGGCATTGCAAATGGTCAGATTTTTAAAAGTGATTATGAAAAAGAACTTTATACTTATATTAGAGAAACTTGCAATAGATTAAAAACTGAGGACAACACTGGAATTATAGCAGGTAAAATTCGCTCATTTGCTTCTAACCGTATTCAATATGAATATAAGGAATTTGATTCTTATAACACAAAAATCAAATGTCCGTTATGTGGGGATGACATAGAAACAACCAGTTGGGGATTCCGATGTAAGTCGAATATAAGCAAGAACGAAGGATGTAAATTTGCGATAGGGGATATTTTAGGGCACCGTTTACTTACAAATGAATTAGCAACATTATTACATTATGGTAAGACAGGTCCATATTATGACTTTATTTCTCAAAAAGGAAAGCCGTTTGCAGCGTATTTGAAATGGAATAACGATAGTAAAAAATTGGAATTTGAACTTACCGATATGCCATGGAATAAAACAGATTTAAAATGCCCAATATGTGGGAAAAGCATTTTGGAAAGAGATGGTTTTTATCGGTGCGAAGATTATATAGATGCAGATCATGGGTGTAAGTTTCGTATTGGAAAAATCAAAGGAAAAGCTATTCCGATTAAGCAGATTGAAAAATTGATAAAAGAGAATAGTACTGACGTAATAAAAGGATTTAAAAAAGAAGACGGTGGTAAATTTGATGCCTTTTTAATATGGGACAGAGAAAATGAAAGAGTACGGTTTAGATTCCCTGAATTTGAGGATATGATAACAAATTATCATTGTCCAATTTGTAATGGGAAAATTCTTGCAACATCATACGGATATCGTTGTGAAAATTATAAAGCACAGGAAAAACGTCGGGAAACAGATTGCAGTTTTGTACTTGGGAACATTATGGGACATACCATTAAGGAAAAAGAACTTCAGACTATTCTTAATGGAGGTGTAACAGAGCCGGTTTCTTTAAAAAATAAAGATAAAAAAAGTTTTGAAGCAAGATTATATTGGGATAACACACAAAAGAAAATAGCGTTGAAATTTGATGATAATGTGCCGGTAGATGTTGCTGCAAATTGTCCAATATGTGGAAATAGGTTGAAAAAAAATAAGTTTGGATATTTTTGCAGTAAATATTCTAAAAACCCTGGTGGATGCAGCTTTTATGTGGGGACCATTGCAGGCATCTCTTTAGATGATAAGCAGGTAATAAAGCTGGTGACCGAAGGAAAAACAGATCTGATTGATGGTTTTAAACCCAAAGAAAAAGGGAAAAGACCATTTTCCGCATATTTAAAATGGGATAATGCGGATAAAAAGCTGCAATTTGAATTCCCCAATGCTGACGAAATGAAAGAAGTAAGTAATTATAACTGTCCTGTGTGTAAAGTACATAAATTATTGAAATCCAAATATGGTTATCAATGTGAGTGCGGGTTTAGATTTGGAAATAAAATAGCTGAAAGAGAGATCCCGGATGATCAAATAAAAAAATTGTTCGTTGTTGGTGAAACAGATTTTATCAGTGGATTTTATTCATCACGAACACGTCGCATGTTTACTGCAAAGCTTGTTTTGAATGGAAATAAGATAGATTTTGTTTTACCAGAGAAAGTGTTAGAAGAATCAGATATTAAATGTCCCAAATGCTCCGCTTGTATGAAAAAGGGAAATGTTTTTTTTGAATGTGAATGTGGATATAAAATTCCGCACCTGATTGCAGCAAAACATTTGACGGATGAAGAAGTAAGGCAGCTTATGCGCGGAAAAACTGGACTTATTAAAGGGTTTAAAAGTAAAACTGGAAAACGGTTTGATGCAGTATTAATTGCAGATGAAAATGGAACCGTGAAATTTGATTTTCAAAATAAATAAAAAGCATTTATACAGCAGAAAGGAGAATTGGATAACAGGGATACAGTTGGAAAAACCATTTGCTAGCCCTCCCCATCCATGCAGGCATATGGAAGGGATATCCTATTTAAAGTAATGGATACAATCGTTGAAATTTCCAAAGAACAGGAACGAAGAATAATGCAGATAGAAATGATAAAAAATTTCTATCCGGAATATACAGAAAATAATTATGTGTTATGGATCATTCCAAATCTGTTTACCGATTCTGAGACAACACATATCAATGGAAATATCAAAGTAATTAAAGATGGGGATGTGTTGGATATTCCTATAGTAAGCAATTCACCATATCCAAATAAAAAAGTATGTCAGTTATCTTTACATGCCAGAGATAATACATGTTTTGGAATACCATTAGTCTTTAGTTCTTTTGAAGAATTAAAGCAAATTACAGAAATAAATATTTACTGGGATATTTTTACATATGATCAGTTGGAGGATCTGGATGTTTATTACAGACCTTATATTCAAAGCCTGCAAATGCATTATGAAATTAAATTCTCTGAAGGTAGTCTTGAAAATCAGAACCAGAAAAGATTTTATACGCTTTTCGCAAAAGATACTGTTCATGACGGGAAAAAATTAGCCTATGAAACAGTATACGATCATTTAGACTGTGTAGATGCTGCCGTAAAATGTGACAATGGGAAATGGACAATACAGGAATATGTTATCGATTATTTGTGTCAAAATAACAATCATGTAACAAAAGAAATGATGAAAAAAAATTTGCAAAGATTGTCTGAGGATGAATGTTTAGATATTATTACACGAATGACGGAAAAATGTATAGACAAATATCTGACGGATTATAGGTTTGAATTTAAAGAAAAAAAATTAGAATTAAAAGCGAATGTAAATGCAGAGTTCATACCGGAGCCGGCATTTGGTTTTCATCTTTTATAATAAGTCCCAGAAACAGAATACACAGAAATGGCATCTAAAGATGGAAAACTTAGTGCAGACTATGAACAGTTTCCCGAACATTGCTCCATACATTAGAAACCCGACAATGAGCTACCTAGTAGTTCATTAGAATCGAGAAGTAACTTCTTTCTTGGAACAGTAAACTTAGAATTAATGGGAGGATCGAAATGATAGAGAGGTTTTTTGTTTGTTTTATAGGAATTGTTATGGCAGCCATTGGCATCAATATGGAGAAGAAAAAAATCCAGGAGATAAAAAACGGTGTGGTTACAAAGGCAACAGTTATTGACTATAGCATGAATCTTGATAATTCCTATAAAGAACTTTATGAATATGAAGTGGGAAAATTTTTAGTAAGAGCTTATTCAAAATATTCAAAAAATAGTTCTACTAATATAGGAAAAATAAAAGGGAAAAAAAGTTATGTTGTATATGATAAAAAGTATCCTGAAAAAGTACAGGGTCTATTTGATCTGGCATCGATGTCAATTCTTTTTTTGATACAAATACTGGTTGGAGCAGGATTAATTACTATGGGAACTTTTTTATGGAGTTACATATCCGGATAACATAGGAAACAGATATTTTATAATTGCAGATTTGACAGCACATGTATATCAATATTAGGAGGAAAGAATATGGAAAAAGAAAGAACAAATGACGAGGAAGTAAAGTTATTGAAAGAAAAAATGATTGATTTAATTGATAAAATTCCGGATAAGCATCTCGAAAGAACATATAAATTTGTGAAATGCGTAAGTGAAATGAGTTCAAAAAGGTTTGCACTACTTGAAAAATTAACAGGATCGGACATGAAACCAGATATTGCAGAGGAAAAAGCGTATGAAGTGAGCAGAATGTCCGAAGAAGAAGTGGAACAGGAACTGGCAAAACTCAATTAACCATAACTGAAATATGTGCTGCCAAATTTGCAATTATAGATAAGGAGATAAGACAAATGAGAAATAATAATGGTATAGTTTTTGGTAAAAACAATTTTGGGAAAGTAGTAAAAAAAGAAAATGAGGATGGACATGTACTTGTTATTGGATCACCGGCAAGTGGAAAAAGCAACTGCATAGCCGTTCCTACGCTGATGAATTGGAAAAATCGGGCATTTGTTATTGATGTAAAAGGTGAGCTTTTCAGGAAAACAAAAAAGGCAAGAGGCGAAGATACAATAAAAGTATTCAATCCATCAGATATTTCAGCATGTAATTATGATCCCTATTGTATATTAAAAAATAATTTATGTGATTCAGCACATGAGATAGCGGAAAATATTATCCCTTTGACGGAACGTAACAACGCTATAATTAATGTGTCAGAAAAAGCAAGAGATTATTTATGCGGAGCAATCATTTATTTTTATAAAAAAGGAATGGATTTTCCGGAAACAATGATTTCCATTGCCGCACAAACACCTAGAAGCCTTGTTTCTGAAATTATTGAACATAATGACGGTGATGCTATTAGGTATATATCTCAATTTGATTCAATGAGTGATGAAACTGTAGACTATGTGTTTTCAGAAGTATATGCCAATATTTCACCGTTTGCCACTGATAAGATGTTAATAAAAGCATTGAGACGATCAGATAAAAGTATTACACCGGAAGATCTTGAAAACGGTTACGATGTATTTGTTTGCGGACATGTTTATACAAAATTGCAAATGATGATTATCAATCAGTTTTGCAAATTTTTTGAACAAAGAGAAAAAACAGAGCCTATACTTTTTCTGATGGATGAATTTCAAAATTTCGGCAAAATAGAAAATTTTGCTGCATATCTTGATGTGTTAAATAATGAAAAAATCGAAGTCATGATTTTTATCCATTCTAAAAAGCAGTTAGATGTAATTTACGGAAAAGATCAGGCAGATAAGATATGCAATAATTGCACTTATAAGGTGATTTTGCAGGTATATGATCCAGTAACGCAGAAATGGTGTAGTGAATTAGCCGGAATTTGTGAAAAATTAAGACATAAAAAATTGATGCAGCCAGAGGAATTTGGTGATTTGGAAGATGTGTTTTGTATATTTCCAACAGGTTGTTGTCGCATAAAAAAAATCAAATACTGGGAAGAAGAATTATTTAAAAAAAACTAACACATTGTTGGAAGAAGATAAGGAGGCTATTATGGAGATTATCTTGATTCTGGTTGTGGCTATCGGACTTGTGGTTATTTTCAACACGAAATTTTTTGCATAGGTAGAAGAACTGATCCAATACCTGGAAGATGAAGTTTGCTATATGGAGGAATAAAAATGAACCAAAAAGATGTTTTAGAACTGAAAAGAAGATTAAAAAAAGATGCCTGCACTTTTACGAGGGTGTGTGGTTGCTATGTGGATGCGGACAAGAACAAGGTAACTTCCTTTGGAGAAACATTTTTAAATCTGGAAGATGAAGAATTTTACAAATACTTGGAGATCGCAAAAAAAGTATTGTCAGGTACAATCGGAAACAATATTTTGGAACTGGAATTTCCAGCTGCGGAGGAGGCTGCCGGCGGCAGACAGCAGTTTTTGATGGGTCTGCGCGAGAGTACCTTAAAAAATGATGATCTGATGGAAGCATTTTATGATCTTGTCATTGACAGCTACGACTACGTCGGAAACTATCTGATCCTTGTATTTCACGATGCCTACGACGTTATGACAAAGACTTCTGACAACAACAAATTAGACGAGTCCGAGGAAGTTTACGAATATCTGCTCTGCGCGATCTGCCCGGTCAACCTGACCAAACCGGGACTTGGCTACCGTGAGGATGAAAACCGCATTGGACCGCGTATCCGTGACTGGGTTGTTGGCGCTCCTGACACCGGATTTGTATTTCCTGCTTTTACCGACCGGAGCACGGATATCCACTCTGTCATGTTTTACACCAGAGACACCAAGACACCGCACTCTGAATTTATGGAATCCGGTCTTGGCTGTGGTTCTAAATTTACGGCTACCGAGCAGAAACTTACCTTCCAGAGCATTGTAAAAGAAGTCATCGGAGAATATGATGATGAAAGTGATGCTATTTTCATGGATATCCAGGACAATTTAAACAACTTGATCCCAGTCGCTTTAGAAGAGGAGCCGGAACCGAAACCGGTCCCTGTCACAAAGAGTACGATCTCTTCCGTACTTGCTGAGAGCGGCGTGACCGAGGAACAGGCAGCCGTGATCGAACAGACATATGAAAATATATTCGGTGAGGATGTACCGACTGTAGAGAACTTAGTTGATTCGAAGCTGGTGGAGGCAAATGCCAAACGCAAAGAAAAATTAGAACTGGTACAGCAGGTTGAAAATTTGAAACAGCAGTTAGAGAAAACACGCACTCTTCCAGTAGAAGAATCTGACGGAGACGACATCCCGGCAGTCAAAACCTACGATGTCATTCTGCGTGTCAAACCGGAAAAAGTCAGTCAGATCCATTCTCAGATTGTTGATGGGCAGAAATGCCTTGTTATTCCGATGGACAAGGACGAGCATGCAGCCGTAAATGGCATTAATACTACAATTTAACACAGAAAAAACAGAAAGTCCCCTTTTTTTAGTAGCGGTGATTTTCTGTTTTTTTTATCTGAATGTATCGTAAAACTAGGTTCAGCTATGGGGAGTGCCAGGACAGTGGAATATCATATCGTTTGATAGCGTCATTCAGCCATAAATTATATAATCTATCCCCATTTTCTAAATCTTCGCGCAAAGTACGCATTTCATTCCATTCTTTAAAAAATTCTATAAGAGTTTTATCAGCTGAAATGAAATTTAGGATATCAGAGTCTCTATCCAAGGTTATATCCAGGTGGTTATTATCATTTAGCAATACAATCAACTTTATTAGATCTGCATAAGTTTTGATTTGTGCTGAATTTGGAATATCACTTAGACCAGAGAGCCAGTCAATAGAGACATGATATTTTTTTGAAATATCTATTAATATATCCAGGGATGGGGTACGGATTCCTTTTTCATAAGCCGATAATGCAGCCTGTGATGTGCCTATGGAAGCTCCGAACGCAGCCTGGCTTAAACCAGAAATAGTTCTTAGTTTATTTATGCGTGATGCAAGCACATTATTAGACATTTTTTTATTATGCAATGCAATCATAGTCCTTTCTTAATTTGTGTCTCTATTATACAACATATATAATAAAATAACAACAATATTATATAATTATATTTACACAAAAGGTATATAATGGTATAATATACTAAAATATACATACAGAAAAGAGATGAGGATATGTCATATTGTCAAGAATTTAACTGTCAACATGAAAAAAATGGAATTTGTTCATATTCTGAAGAAGCTTGTGTAAAAGAGCACTGCATTACCTTTTATGCAAAATGCGATGCTTGCAACTGTGGTAAAGAGTGTTTATTTAAGGAAGAGTATTTGAAAAGCCGTAAGAACTATATTTCTATTATGAATTACAGAAATAAAAATAAGCAAAAGAAAAATCTTGAACGTGTATATGCGGTGCGCAAAGGACGTGTGCCAGGAATTTATAAGACATGGCTTGAATGCTTTGCACAGATTGATGGGTATGCTGGTGCAGAATATCAGCAGTTTGCAAAACCGGAAGAGGCAGCCGCGTATATGACGCAAAAAGAACAAAGAAAGAATATAACAGCGTATGCGTATGTAGACGGATCCTACAATAAATATACAAAAACCTATGGCTATGGCGGAATCATAAATGATGGCACAAAAGAACATGAGATCATGGGAAGTGGTGCAAATCCTGAAATGGCAAGTATGCGGAATGTAGCAGGCGAAATAGAAGGTGCTATGGCTGCAATCAGCTATGCAGAGCAAAACGGTATTCAGGAATTAACAATTTACTATGATTATATAGGGATTGAAAACTGGCCAACAGGGAAATGGAATGCAAACCAAAAGGGCACACAGTTATATAGAGATTATGTAAGAAATGCCAAAATAAAAATATATTTCAAAAAGGTAAAAGGACATTCAGGTGTCCGTGGCAATGAGAAAGCTGATATGTTGGCAAAAAGAGCTGTTGGAGTTGTATAAAAGGAGAAAATATGTACACAGAAAGTAAAGAAAAACGAAGATGTCTTAACGAAATGACAGACAGGCATACATATGTGTCGAAACATCGAAACTCTGATGCGTTGAGAAAATTCAAAGAGAAACCATATCAGTAAAAAAATAAGGAGAAAAATAAAGATGATTGAATGCATGAAAAAAATAGCACGAAAACAAAATATGGTGGGTGATGAAAAAGTAAATAGCTGGACATTTGAAGAAACCGTTAAAACAGCTGAAAATCTTATGAAGAATGAGAAAAATATATTTAAGTGGGATGTATTACGGCATCTGAAAGATTTTGCGGAAACATATCAAAAAGAAATACAGCAGTACCGCACGATCGGAACAGTGGAAGAATGCCGGGCGGCGGTGGAAATGCAGACAGCGATTCCCAGAGAACTCATTGAGGGGAAATATTTCTGCCCGAAGTGTCATAACCTAATGCCTTATCCAGGATATTGTGGGTGCGGTCAGAAAGTGTATTGATGAAAGAAAGGAAGATGAAAAATGAGCGAAGAACTTAAACCATGCCCGTTCTGTGGTGGGAAAGCTGTAATCGAAGTTATTGAGCCACATAGGCATATCATTTGCAAGATGCCAGTATATAAAGGTGGAGCATTTATTGAATGCACAGAGTGTGGATGCGCTATCAGTGGAGAAACGGAAACAGAAGCGACTGAAAAGTGGAACAGGAGAATGAATGATCCGGAGAAAGTTGTGAAGCAGTTAGAAGAATATCGATCAGAAATGGAACAGTTCGGGTGCGATGGAATCCTGACTGATATGATCGAGATCGTAAAAGGCGGTGGAACGGATGCCGATTAAACCGATTTTGTTCAATACCGAGATGGTTCGGGCAATTCTGGACGGGAGAAAAGATGCAACGAGAAGAATTGTAAAAGGCTTTATTCCTGATGATGCAGTATGGGGATATACCGCTTTTACACCTAAAGGGTACATATCGTGTAGAGGTACATTTGCAGATGTGTATGGAGAGAAATTTTTTAAGTTGCCTTGCGAGTCGGGCGATATCCTGTATGTCCGGGAAACATGGAAAAAGGCGCCGAACGGATACTATTACTACGAAGATTGGCAAAGAAATGACATTGCCGATGTTACAAAGTGGAAACCATCCATCCACATGCCGAAAGAAGCGGCACGTATCTGGCTTAAGGTTACAGGTGTGAGGATGGAACGGTTACAGGAGATTACGGAAGTCGGCATACAGAAAGAGGGAGTTGAGGTAGACCCGAAGGAATGTGCTGGAAAATTTGATTTTATTTCCGAATTGTTCCTCCTATTTCAGAGATTGTGGAACTCCACCATCAAGAAATCCGACATTGACCGCTACGGCTGGGATGCGAATCCGTGGGTGTGGGTAATTGAATTTGAGCGGTGCGAGAAGCAGGAGGAAATATGAAATGGGAATGACAAGAAATCAACTTGCCTTAGTGCGATATGTGGCTGAAAACAATATACAAAAAGCAAAAGATGCAGCTCTTTGCTGTTGCACTGAGGATACAACTCAGAAAAATCATTATGCAGTCACAAAATATCAAAGTTTGTTACGATCTGGTGGAATGAATCTTATGGAGCTACCAGCAAATGTTTCCAGTTTTGCAACGATGGAAGATCTGACAAATACATACTTAGAAAGCAGATATTATCTGACCAATGAAGAAAAGGAATTATTCGAACTGATCAAGAACATGAATGATGTGAGTTTACAGCTTATGGAGAAACAGATCCCGTATCTGAATGCAACATTGCTCTATGGCGAGAGTGGAGTCGGAAAGACGGCTTTTTCCAGATAT
>QWCK01000710.1_pt1 | contig 55330 bp, 44 predicted proteins | sample 1972571 | NCBI WGS metagenome assembly QWCK01 (sample SAMN09866710, study PRJNA288562) | Human gut metagenome isolate term2_stool, whole genome shotgun sequencing... | isolation source: gut | host: Homo sapiens | place: USA: California | reverse complement strand
CAACTGCGGTTACTACAAGGGCGAGGAAGTCATCAAGAAGGGCTAATTTGCGCAGAATTGGTGGCACATTGGTGTTATGTACAGAAGGGGAGGGCGCAACGCCTTCCCCTTCTTGCTGTTTCTGGGAGGTGAGAGCATGGCGATCAAGATCGAGCGTGTGGAAACGGGCAGCGAAGCCGAAGCACTGGGCCTTTTGCCCGGCGACGAGCTGCTGGCCGTGGATCAGAACGAGCTGAACGACACGCTGGACTATGATTTTTATACCGACAGCAAAAGCTTTCACCTGAAAGCAAGGGTGGCAGACGGCATCCGGGAGTGGGACGTCCAGCGCGCCGAGCGCGGCCCCTTTGGCTGCGATTTTTCCACCTATCTGGGCGACCAGAAGCATTCCTGCTCCAACCACTGCATGTTCTGCTTCATTGACCAGCTCCCTCCGGGGATGCGGGAGAGCCTTTATTTTAAGGATGATGATGAGCGCCTTTCGTTCCTGTTTGGCAACTACATCACCATGACCAACATGCAGGACCATGAGATCGACCGCATCATCAAGATGCACATTTCGCCCATCAACATCTCGGTCCACACCACCAACCCCCAGCTCCGGGTGCGGATGCTGGCCAATAAGCGGGGCGGAGAGGTGCTCAAGTACCTGCCCCGGCTGGTGGAGGGCGGCATCGCGGTCAACTGCCAGCTGGTGCTCTGCCGTGGCATCAACGATGGCGACGAGCTGCGCCGCACCCTGGCCGACCTGCTGGAGCTGACCCCCATGGTGCAGAGCATTGCGGCGGTGCCCTGCGGCATTACCGATTACCGCCAGAACCTCTTCAAGCAGACCCCCTACGATGCGGCCAGCAGCGCCGAGGTCATCGACATCATGGAAGAGTTTGGCGATGAGTGCAAGCGCCGCCACGGCAAGCGGATCATCTACCCCAGCGATGAGTGGTACCTGAAAGCGGGCCGCTGCATCCCGCCCACCGAGTTCTATGAGGACTTTGACCAGCTGGAAAACGGTGTGGGAATGATGCGCCTGTTTGAAGATGAATTTATGGCCGAGCTGGACAAGCCCCACCGCGTTTACGGCACCAAACAGCTGGATGTGGTCACGGGCACCATGGCGGCCCCCCTCATCCAGCGGATGATGGCCGAGCTGCACCGCCAGTACCCCATGATCGAGGTCACGGTGCACCCGATCCAGAACAAATTCTTCGGCGGCAACGTGGGTGTGGCAGGTCTTGTCACGGCCACGGATATCATCAACCAGTGTGAGGGCAAGCTGACCAGCGGGACGCTGGGCGTGCCCGCCGTGATGCTGCGGGAAGAAAAAGATACGTTCCTCGACGATGTGACCGTTGCGCAGCTCGCTCAGCGGATGGGCGTCAAGGTAGAAGTGCTGCCCACGTCCGGCGGCGAGGAGGCCAAAGCTCTGCTGCGCAGCGGCCTGCATATTTCGAGAAGAAGAAAAGGAGGAACCACATGAGCAAACCGATCGTAGCGGTGGTGGGCCGCCCCAACGTGGGCAAGTCTACCTTGTTCAACAAACTCTGCGGCCAGCGCCTGGCCATCGTGGAGGATACCCCGGGCATTACCCGCGACCGCATTTTTGCCAACTGCGAGTGGAACGGCCACGAGTTCATGCTGGTGGACACGGGCGGTATTGAGCCCAAGGCCACCGAGGGCATCCTGGCCCACATGCGGGAGCAGGCCCAGATCGCCATTGACACCGCCGACTGCATCATCATGGTGGTGGATGTCCGCAACGGCCTGACCGCGGCGGACGAGGATGTGGCCCACATGCTGCGCCGCAGCCATAAGCCGGTCATTCTGGCGGTCAACAAGTGCGACAACGTGGGCGAGGCCCCCATGGAGCTGTATGAGTTCTATAACCTGGGCTTTGACGAGGTCATGCCCATTTCGTCGGTGCACGGTCACGGCACGGGCGACCTGCTGGACGCCGTCTGCGCCCACCTGGATTTCAGTGAGACGGTCATTGAAGAGGACCGCATCCCGGTGGCCATCATCGGCCGCCCCAACGTGGGCAAATCCAGCCTGACCAACCGCATCCTGGGTGAGAACCGGATGATCGTGGCCAACGAGGCCGGCACTACCCGCGACGCCATTGATACCCCGGTGGACAACGCCTACGGCAAGTTCATCTTCACCGATACCGCAGGCCTGCGCAAGCGCAGCAATATCACCGATGGTCTGGAGCGGTACATGGTCGTCCGCGCTCTGGCCGCTGTGGAGCGGAGCCGTGTGGCCCTGATCCTGGTGGATGCCACCGTCGGCTTCACCGAGCAGGACAGCAAGGTGGCAGGCTATGCCCACGATCAGGGCAAGGCCTGCATCATCGTTGTCAACAAGTGGGACGCCGTGGAGGGCAAGGAGACCAACACCATGGAGCTCCAGCGCAAGGGTTACGCCGAGTGCTTCAGCTTTATGGGCTATGCTCCCATCATCTTTATCTCGGCACAGACGGGTTATAACGTCAATAAGCTGATGCAGCTCATCCGGGATGTGGACGCCCAGAACGGCGCCCGCGTGCCCACCGGTGTGCTGAACGAGATGCTGGCCCGGGCTACCGCCCGGATGCAGCCCCCCAGCGACAAGGGCCGCCGCCTGAAGATCTTCTACCTGACCCAGGCCTCCACCCGCCCCCCGACGTTTGTGGCTTTCGTCAACGCAAAGTACCTCTTCCACTTCAGCTATCAGCGGTACCTCATCAACCAGATCCGCGAAAGTTTTGGTCTGGACCACACGCCCATCCGGCTGGTGATCCGGGAACGCGGTGCGGGCGAAGTCCGCGCCAAGGATGTATAAACAGGGAGGGACTGTCTGATGATGACGCTTCTGATCGTTCTGGCAACGGCCGCCGAGGCCTACCTGCTGGGCAGCATTGACACGGGCATTCTGGTCAGCAAATACCTCTATCATGACGATGTCCGCAACTACGGCAGCGGTGCCGCCGGCATGACCAACATGCTGCGCACCTTTGGCAAAAAGGCAGCGGCCCTCACCGCCTTTGGCGATGTGCTCAAGGGCGCGCTGGCCGTCTGCATTGGCCGCTGGCTGTTCGGGTATCTCCCGGCAGGCGGGGCGGTCTCGCCCTACCTGGGGGTTTACCTGGCGGCCATCCTGGCTACCATTGGCCATCTGAAGCCGCTGTATTTCGGCTTCAAGGGCGGCAAGGGCGTGCTGGTGGCAGGTGGTGCCATTCTGGCCATCCAACCCATCCTCATCCCGTTCCTGTTCCTGATCTTCCTGGCCTGCCTGCTCCCCACGGGGATGGTCTCGCTGGGCAGCATCACCATGGCAGCGCTCTACCCGGTACTGACCCTCATTTACAGCTGCTACCGGGGCCTGGCCGCGGGGGATATGGCGGTCTGCTTTGTGGGTGCCCTCATCATGAGTATTCTGGTCATCTACATGCACCGCTCCAACATCAAGCGCATCCGGGAAGGCAAAGAATACCGCTTTGGCAAAAAGCATCAGAAATAAATCTCAGTATAAAATGAAACACCCCCGCAGGCAGCGTTTGCAATGCCTGCGGGGGTGTTTTTGGGTCTTGATTCAGGGTTCAGGTGGATTCCGGCAGGAACTCGTCCGCTTCAGCGGCATCGACAAAATCGTCCTCTTCGGTCTCGGGGACAACATCCTCGGCGTGGAGGCGCTTGCGCAGCCGCTCTTTGAACTCGGAAGCCGGGATGCCGCTCTGGTTGGGGGAAAGGTCGGGGGCCGGGTGGCCGTCGGGCAGGTGGGCACCAAAGGCCGGTACAAAGAAGAACTTGCGCACGACGAAGATCAGGGCGATGGCAGCCACGCTCAGCAGGTTTTCAAAGGCGGATTCGTGGCCGATGACCATATGGCGGGCGATGGCGTACAGCAGCACCTCCAGGCTGGAGCCGGGGCTGTGCTTGGCCAGCATCTTGATGAACTCGATGCCGATGACGATGTCGAGTGCCCGCTCCAGAAAGGTGCGGATCTCTACATCGTTGCCGTCGATGAACAGGCCGGGCATCCACTGGATGAGGGGCACGATGCTGATGAGCAGGCCGATGAGCACCAGGCCGGAGAGGGAGATCTCGAGCAGGGTGGAGGACTGGATGATGAAATTGCGCAGCTCCGCGCGGCTTCGGCTTTCGACATGGGTGGTGTTGTGGAAATCGTTGGGCATGGCAGGGACCTCTCTTTCGGATTTGGATTCAAGTGCAGTGGACAAAATCGGGGAAAAATGTCAACTTTATTTTCTATATTTTAGCAAAGAATGTGAACTGCGTCAATTCGTTGAGGAAAATTCCAGCGATGAAAATGTGCTATGGAACACAAAAAGCTCCCCCGGCGGGGGGAGCATGAAAGGGAGTGGAGGGAAAATTTCAATCCTGCACGGCCACATAGCCCGATTTCTCGATGCAGGCGCGGCCCGCGTCGGTGGAGAGCCAATCGTAGACTTTGCGTTCCGGCGTGTCCGCACCGGAATCCTGCCGGACCGCGGCATAGAACTCATTGCAGAGCGGGTAGCTCTGGTCGGCGATGGTCTCGTTGGAGGGGGTCACGCCGTCCACAGCCAGCAGCCGCAGGCCGGGCTGGGAGTACATCTGGTCGATGTAATAATACACCGAGAAGCCAATGGCGTTGGCGGTGTTGTTGTATTCGGCAATGCTGTCCACCAGCCCGCCCATCTCCGTGGGGGCCAGCTCGGTGGGGGCGTCCATCAGCTCCCCGCCCTGGATGAGCAGCTTCTGGAACAGGGTCTGGCTGCCGGAATCTTCCCGCCGCTGGAATGCCACGATGGGCAGGTCCGCGCCGCCGACGTCCTTCCAGTTGGTGATCTTCCCGGCATAGATGTCCCGGAGCTGCTGCTGGGAGAGGCTCTGGACGGGATTTTCTTCGTTGACGATGAACACCAGTGCATCCCGGCCAATGGCTTTCTGGTCCAGCGGGCCGCCCTCCGCGGCCATTTCCTCCTTGACGGATTCCGGGGCCTCGTAGGCGATGATGAGCTTGGTGGAATCGCCCTCATTGCCGCCGTAAAGGCTCAGGTTCCGCCAGGCCCAGGCCGTGGTGTTGGTGCTCACGCAGCTCTGGGCCGTTTCCAGATCCATGCCCGTGGTGTCCGCCATGATCTGCGCAATGAGGGGGATGCAGGCCGTGCTGCCGTCGGTCATGGGAAACTCGTCGGCTGTAAGGATGGGCTCACGGGTCCCTTCACTGGAAGCATCCGGGCTGGCAGCGGGTTCCCTCTCGGGCTGAGAGGGAGTGGGCCCGGAGTTGACGGGGGCATTCGTGCTGCAGGCCGAGAGCAGGGCGGCTGAGGAAACCGCGCCCAGCCCCAGCAGAAAAGCGCGGCGGGAAAGATCAGTTTGTTTCATGGTCAAAACCTCCTGTGTTCAGATCAAATCGCCATAGCCGTGTTCGTCCGTGCTGGAAGCAAAGATGCTGCGGCAGTAGAGCCACTGGCCGTCTGGGGTCATCCAGCCGTAATAGAAGCCCTTTCGGGCCATGAAAGCGCCTGCGGGCAGGTCATTGAGGCCGTTGCCGCCATAATAGCTGTAGCAGAGGGCCAGCCCTTTGAGGACGGCGTTCCCGTTCTCGTCCAGTACGTCATAGAGGGTTTTGCCGTTGGGGCCTGCATAGCCGTAGCGGAAATAGGCGTGGCCGTCTGTGGTGGTGAGGGGCGCAAAATAGTAATAGCTATCCGGCGTGGAGGCGGAAATAGTAAGCTGCCGTACAAGGCCCTGTGCGTCATAGAGCCGGATGGTGGGCTTGCTATGGTCTCCTGCCGGATAGAGCATCACCAGCGCGTAGTCCTCCCCCACAGCCCACACCCGGGCCGAATCCTGATTCTCGACCGAGTCCACGTTCACATCGGTGAGGATGGCGCCGGTGGTGCGGTCGTAGACCCGGAGCGTCCCGTCGGTGGCGTAGACGGCCAGGGTCTTGTCGTCGGCGTCCACGTTATAAACGGGTTTCATCTCCCCGGTGGTCAGGTCGTGGAACTGGTAGCGGTAGTCGTTGCCAGCATTCCAGCAGACCACTGCCCCGGGAGCATGGTAGAGGACGGAGCGGTCAAAGGTGGCAAGGACTTCGCTCTGTTCGGTGCTGGCCAGGTCGATGAGCTGGTACTGGCCGTCTTCCGTCCGGAAGCTGGCGGTGCCGTTGCCGCACACCCGGTCAAAGCCGTCCAGCTCTTCCCCCGTTACCGTGTTGGAAAGGGTGGAGGACTGGGAGAGGTAACCATCCGTGTAGAAATCCAGTAAGATCCAGTCGCTGGGGATGCCGCTGGTATTGTTCTGGGTGGAAAGGCTGGTGGCCGTGCAGCGGTCTTCCTCCCGCAGGGGATTGCCCTCCCGGTCCTGCAGCACCATCCGCACATGCTGGTACATGTCCTCGTCATATTCGCCGTCGGTCAGCGTCTCGGGCCGTTCATAGCAGGTAAAGGCGAACAGATCGTTGGAGACGACGCACTGGTAGGCGGTGTCCGGAGACGGGATCTCCTGCCGGGTGGTCAGGTCGATGACCTGGCAGTCCCCGGGCTGGACAGCATGATCGCAGGAAAATTCCAGTGCGGCGGTCTGGTTGAGCACCAGATAATTTCCGGAGAGGGTGACGCTGTGATCCTGTTCAAAGGGGAGCACTTCGGCTCCGGTCTTATCGTAGAGGGCGCTGCGGCGGCCGGAGGGGGAGCTGTTGTCGGACCAGGCCACCCAGTAATAGGGGATATCGCTCTCCGCAGGGTCGTACACCAGTGCGATGCTCTCATCGCCCCGGCCCTCATGGAGGACTTTTCTGCCGCAGAGGACGGTGGAGCCGTTGGAATCATACAGGATCCGCAGCTTGCCGTCGTCGAGAGCGGCGGAAGCGTCGCTGGGCTGTTCTACGGGAATCGGGTCTTTCCGGGGGGATGCCGCCGGCAGCAGGGAACAGCCGGTGAGCAGGGCAACCGCCAGCGTCAGGCAGGCGGCGGTGCGGCCAAAGCGAAACAGCGTGGTCTTCATGGGCGATTCCTCCTAAAATTTGACTTTCCCATTTGATTATAATACGAAAGACCCGGCCGTTCAATTGCATTGGAACGGCCGGGTCTGGTTACAGTTTGGTGACAACGGGGAGCTCAGGCTTCTTCCATCCGGTTCAGCTTGTGGAGGAACGGCAGCAGGAACGGCACCGAGATGAAAAAGGTGAGCGTGTCGGCAATGGGCTGGCACATCTCAATGCCCGGCAGGCCCAGCAGGTGGGGCAGGGTGAGGATGAGCGGGATGAAACAGACACCCTGTCGGCAGCAGGCCAGGAACGTGGCCCGGCCGGATTTGCCGATGCTCTGGAACAGCATGTTGGTCACCACGATGACGGGCTGTAAAAACATGGCCAGACACTGGTAACGGAACGCGGGCAGGGCCACGGCCAGCACCTCCGGGTCATCGCGGAAGAGGTGGATCAGGGTCTCGCTGTTACACCAGCAGACCACATTGAGCACGCAGACAAAACAGAACGCCGCAAAGATCGTGAAAATAGCGGCCTGCCGTACCCGGCGGTACTTTTTGGCACCATAGTTGAACGCGGCCACGGGCTGCAGCCCCTGGCCCACGCCGATGGCGACGGACAGGATGAACATAAAGATGCGGGAGATGATGCTCATGCCCGCCACGGCGGCGTCGCCGTACTCGCGGGCGGCAATGTTCAGCAGCATACCGCCAATGCTGTTCAGGCCCTGACGGCCAAAGCTGGGGGCACCGTTGGTAAAGATGAGCAGGTAGTCGCGAGGCGCGCGGGTGATCTCCGTGATGCGGAACTGGCTGACCGTTTTGCCCCGCAGGAACATGGAGAGCAGGATGAAGAAGCTGATGCACTGGCTCAGTGCCGTGGCGAGGCCCGCGCCGCCGGTGCCCATCTTGAACACAAAGATGAAGAGCGGGTCCAGCACGATGTTGAGCACGCCGCCCGTCACAAGGCCGATCATGGCAAAGCTGGCCTTGCCCTCATACCGCAGGATGTTGTTCATTACAAGGCTGGACATCATCAGCGGGGCCGCAAACAGGATGGGCCGGGCGTAGGCACTGGCGTGGGGCAGGATGGTGTCCGTGCTGCCCAGCAGCATCATAAAGCGGGGCAGGGTGGCAAGGCCGCCCACGGCCAGCACGGCACCCACCGCCATGGCCGTGAAAAAGCTGGTGGAGGCAAATTTGGTGGCCGCGTGGGTATCCTGGTTGCCCAGGCTGCGGCTGATGATGCCGCCGGCCCCGTGGCCGAACATGAAGCCCAGCGCCTGGATAATGGCCATCAGGCTGGAAACGATGCCCACCGCGCCCGAAGCGCTGGTGGAAAGCTGGCCGACAAAAAACGTATCGGCCAGGTTGTAGATGCTGGTGATGAGCATACTTAGGATGGTGGGGGCGGCAAGGCTCAGGATCAGTCCCGGGATGGGCGTCTCGGTCATTTTATGGTACTGCTGCTGGCTGAGGTCGTTGGCGGGCATGGGCAAAACTCCTTTCGGTGCAAACTGCCATTCCGGCATGGAAAAGCCGCCCTTGCAATGCCAAAGAGCGGCAGAAATCGAACCGATTCCTAGTATAGCGCGGAAAAGAAAAATTGTCGAGGGTGAGAACCATAGCGGATTGGAATGATGGGTGAGAGAAAATTTTGATGAGAAACGGGCGGAAAGTTCTCTATTGGGATGTCAAAATTCGCAAAAAACGGACACATTTTGTTAAAATTGCTAAACAAATGGCGAATTGCTTGTGAAAAATCACGGCTGGTGGTATAATTTAACAAAGAAGAGCCAAGGAATTTGGACAAAATGAATACCTTACGGAGGGAATTGCAATGAAATCTGTTGCACAGACCGTCATTGAGGCGGATCGTTTTTATACCATTGCTGCCAAGACTGGCAGCGTGATCCAGGCTGTGGAGAACGCAAAGGACGGCGGTGACATCCGCCTGGGCAAGTATGACCACAAGCCCGAGCAGGAGTGGGCATTCATCCGGGTGGGGGACGGCGTTTACCGTATCCGCAACCGTGCCAACGGCAAACTCATGGACCTGATGATGACCGGCACCGCCAACGGCACCTGGCTGCACCTGTGGGAAGATGTGGGCGGCACCTCCCAGATGTGGACCATGGAGCACACCCCGCAGGGCACCGTCCGTCTCCGCTCCTCCTGGGCCGGCGGCAAGTGCATTGATACCGTGGGCATGGGCACTGCCGATGGCGCTGTCCTGCAGATCTGGCAGGAGACCGCGGGCGAGGACCAGCTGTGGACCATTGAAGAGGTCAAGGACCGTGCAAAGCGCGCCGTGAAGAAAGCAGAGCCCGCCGTGGAGGCTGCTCCCGCTGCCGAGCCGGTGAAGACCGAGACTGCTCCTGTGGGAGAGGAAAAGGCTGCTGAGCCCGTGGCCGCTCCCGCTGTGGAGGAGAAGCCCGAGGTCAAGGAAGAGGCCAAGACCGAGGAGAAGCCCGCTGAGGCTGAGGGGAAAGCAGAGCCCGCCGCGGAGGCTCCCAAGGCAGAGGAAAAGCCTGCTGCTCCCGCGGCCAAGGCACCCGCCAAGAAGCCCGCGGCCAAGAAGACCAGCCGCGCTGCCCGCAAGGCTGCTTCCGCCAAAAAGGCTTCCGCAAAGAAGAAGTAATTTGAATCTTCCATAAAACAAAGCCCGCTGTGTGAAATTTCACAGCGGGCTTTGTCTATTCTGTGGAAAGTTTCCCGGTCTGCCAAGGGCTCCCCTGATAGGGGAACTGGCGCGCGGCGTCTGAGAGGGCTTATATGTGCATCATGCTGCGCTGCTCCGCAGAGCGGTACTTGAGGGCTGCGGCAATGAATGCCTTGAACAGGGGATGCGCGCGGTTGGGACGGCTCTTGAACTCGGGGTGGAACTGAGCACCCAGATGGAAGTCACGGCCGGGCAGCTCCACGGTCTCCACCAGGCGGCCGTCCGGGCTGGTGCCGGAAATGACCAGACCCTTGGCCTGCATCTCCTCCCGGAAGTCGTTGTTGAACTCATAGCGGTGACGGTGGCGCTCCCAGATCTCGCTCTCGCCGTAGCACTCAGCCATCTTGGTGCCGGGCAGGACCTTGCAGGGGTACTTGCCCAGACGCATGGTGCCGCCCTTGGGGATGTTGCCTTTCTGATCGGCCATCAGGGCAATGACATTGTGGGCACCATCGGGGGTGAACTCGCTGGAATTGGCGTCGGCATAGCCCAGTACATGGCGGGCAAACTCCATCACCATGATCTGCATCCCCAGGCAGATGCCAAAGTAGGGCACGTTGTTCTCCCGGGCATACTGGGCGGCCTGGATCATGCCCTCGATGCCGCGGTCGCCAAAGCCGCCGGGCACGATGATGCCGTCCACGTCGGCAAAGGCTTCCTTGCAGGCGGCCTGGTCGGTCAGGTCCTCACTCTCCACCCAGCGGATCTCCACCTGGCTGTCGTTCTCAAAGCCGGCGTGGTAGAGGCTTTCCATCACGGAGAGGTAAGCGTCGTGCAGTTTGACGTACTTGCCCACCAGCGCGATGGTACAGGTCTTGCTGCGGGTGGCAATGCGGGAGACCACCTGCTTCCACTCGGTCAGGTCGGCAGGGGGAACATCCAGCTTGAGCTTGTCCACCACCACGTCGTCCAGGCCGTTGGTGTGGAGCATCAGCGGGCACTGGTACAGGCTGGGCATCGTCAGGTTCTCGATGACGCACTCAGGCTTGACGTTGCAGAACGTGCTGATCTTGCGGCGGATCTCGCCGCCCACGTTGCCATCGGCCCGCAGGATGATGATGTCCGGGTTGACGCCCATGCCCTGCAGCTCCTTGACGGAGTGCTGGGCCGGCTTGGATTTGTACTCATCGGAGCCGGAGATATAGGGCACCAGCACCACATGGATGTAGCAGCAGTTATCCCGGCCCTGCTCCAGGCCTACCTGGCGGATGGCCTCCAGGAACGGCTGGCTCTCGATATCGCCGGTGGTACCGCCGATCTCGGTAATGACCACATCGGCCTCGGTGGAAGAAGCCAGATTGTAGATGTAGCTCTTGATCTCGTTGGTGATGTGGGGGATGATCTGGACAGTCTGGCCCAGGTAGGCACCCTGGCGCTCCTTGTTCAGCACGTTCCAGTACACCTTGCCGGTGGTCAGGTTGGAGTATTTGTTCAGGTTCTCGTCAATGAAGCGCTCGTAGTGGCCCAGATCCAGGTCGGTCTCGGTGCCGTCATCGGTGACAAAGACTTCGCCGTGCTGCAGGGGGCTCATGGTGCCCGGGTCCACGTTGACATAGGGGTCCAGCTTCTGGCTGGCCACTTTCAGGCCGCGGCACTTGAGCAGGCGGCCCAGCGAAGCGGCCGTAATGCCCTTGCCAAGGCCGGAGACGACGCCGCCGGTGACAAAAATAAACTTGGTCTGTTTTTCTGCCATAAAATATCCTCCTCTAATGGACGTTTGATATGGTTTACTTTCCCGGTGGAGGGGTGCGCGTTGCGTAAAGCCCGCACCCACTCAAAAACATACAACACAGAATTATACACCCGATGGGTCATAGGAATCAAGGATTTCCTGCGCGATCTCGGCCCGGTCCCGCCGGGTATCCATGGCATTCTTTTCAATGTAGCGGTGTGCCTCGGCCTCGCTCATTCCACGCTCCGCGATGAGGCAGCACTTGGCCCGGCTGACCAGACGCACCTGCTGCAGCTTTTCCTGCATCCGGGCATTCTCCTGCCGCAGCACCTGCAGCCGGTGGTTGCTGGCCGCGGCCATGTGGATGGCCTGCAGAAACAGGGTGTTGGAAAACGGTTTGCACACCAGCAGCACGCCCTGCTCGCTCATGGGGGTCAGCAGCTGCTCGGCAGCCGCCGCTTTGACGAGGAATACCACGCCTGCGTCGGTCTTTTCCACCGCGGTGGCGCACAGGTCGTGGCCAAACTCATCGGGCAGGGGCGCGTTGACGACGATCAGCTCAAAGTCCGATTCCAGCATCCGCCGCCGAGCTTCCGCCCCGCTGGGCACGATGAGGGGCCGGGTATATCCCAACTCCGTCAGGCGGGCGCACAGATACTCGTTGGAGCTTGCGCCGGCGCTGACGATCAGAGCACGTCCCATCCTGCTTGCTCCTTTCTTACACGCTTGTGCATGGTATTATATCGCGTTGAAGTAGTGGATGCGTTCGTATTCCGCCGGGTCGGCCGCGTTTTTCAGGGCGGCGCAGCGCTTGAGCGACTCTGCATAATACCGCTTGGCCAGCTCTTCCGGCAGGAACTTGTGCAGGAACTCGCTGTTCTTTGCCACTTCCACGGCCTCTTCCAGAGAGGTGGGCAGGGTCTCCAGCCCAAGGCCCACGGCCTCGGAGGGGATGAACAGGTTTTTATTGACAGGGGGGCGCAGCTCCATCCGGTTCTCAATGCCATCCAGGCCGGCGGCCAGGATCAGGCCGATGGAAAGGTAGGGGTTGCAGGCGGGGTCCGGGCTGCGCAGCTCCATGCGGCAGTTGTCGCCCCGCACCTGGGGGATGCGCACCAGCTGGCTGCGGTTCTGGCGGCTCCAGCTCACATAGCGGGGAGCCTCGTCGCAGCCAAAGCGGAGGTAGCTGTTGGGCAGGGGGTTGGTAAAGGCGGTCAGCTCCCGGCTGTGGGCCAGCACGCCCGCCATAAAGCTGCCCGGGATACTGTCCGGGGCAATGTCGCCCTCAAACAGGTTGTGGCCGTCCATGGAGAGGGAAAGGTTGATGTGCAGGCCGCTGCCCGCCTGGTCCGGCAGGGGCTTGGGCAGGAAACTGGCGTGCAGGCCGTTGCTGGCGGCCACCGCCCGGACGATCTGCTTGAACATCATCACGTTATCGGCGGTCTTGAGGGGGCCTGCGTAGTGGCAGTCGATCTCGTTCTGGCCGTTGCCGTTCTCGTGGTGGCTGTGCTGGGGGGCCATGCCCATCTGCTCCATGGTCAGGCAGATGTCCCGGCGCAGGTTTTCACCGGCGTCCAGCGGGGCTACATCAAAGTAGCCGCCAAAATCAATGGGCACCCGGGTGGGGCGGCCATGGTCGTCGTTTTCAAACAGGTAAAACTCACATTCGGCACCCACGTTGCAGGTCAGGCCCAGCCGTTTGAAGTGGCGGTTTATGTCCCGCAGAAAGCCGCGGCAGTTGCCGCCAAAGGGGGCGCTGTCCGGTTTTTCCACATCGCAGAAAAACTGCATCACCCGGCCCTCGGTAGAACGCCAGGGCAGGATGCACATGGTGGACAGGTCCGGGCGGAGGACAAGGTCGCTCTCCTCCACATGCATAAAACCGGCAATGGCACTGCCGTCAAAGCAGACGCCGTCCTCCAGGGCCTTGGTCAGGTCGCTGGCCAGCACGGCAATGTTTTTCTGGTTGCCAAAGATATCACAGAACGCAAAGCGGACGAATTTGACGTTGTTGTCCTCCACAAAATCAAGCACGTCCTGCTGAGTCGTATAGCTCATAACACACCTCCGCGCTGCAGAGAACCACGCCCCGCAGCGGATCATCATGGTATTTGCTGACGAAATTGGAAAAGACTGAAACTTCCCACAAAAACGCCTAAAGGCCTGCTCCGATCAGGAAGCAGGTCTTTAGGCTGGTGTAAGAAATAGGAAAAGGAGAATGGCAGATTATTTACAGCCTCACCGATGCAGGATACCCGAAACAATCAGACGTAATAGAGCATCTTGCTGTAGCTGGGCAGGGGCCAGTAGTCCTCGCCGCAGATGGTCTCGGCATCGTCTGCCGCGGCACGCAGGGCGTCCATGGCGGGGATGACGTCAGAGTGGAAAGCAACGGCTTTCTCGGTCTCAGTGGGCAGAGCCTTGGCGGCATCCACGGCAGCCTGCAGGGTGTCGATGGCGTCACTCATGGCGTCGGCGTCGGCGGAGAGCTTCTGCAGGGTCTTGGTCTCGCTGCGGACGCTGATGGCCTCGCTGACGGCCAGCTTGGAGGCAGCCGTGTTGGCAACCTCGCTCATGTAGGAGTTGACAGCGGGCAGCAGCTGCTTGCGGGCCATCTCCAGCATGGTCAGGGCTTCGATGTTGATGATCTTGGAGTAGTGCTCCATCTCAACTTCGTAACGGCTTTCCATCTCCACCTTGGTCAGGACGCCAAAGTCTTCCATGAGCTGGATGTTCTTCGGCTCGATGAGGGCGGGCAGGGCAGCCGGGGTGTTCTTCTTGTTGGGCAGACCGCGCTTTTCCGCCTCGGCTTCCCACTCGGCGGTGTAACCGTTGCCGTTGAAGATGACGCGGCGGTGGTCGCGGATGGTGCGCTTGATCAGAGCGATGGCAGCGCTGGTAAAGTCCTCGGCCCCCTCCAGCTCGTCGGCGTAGCCTTTCAGCTCCTTGGCGACAGCGGTGTTCAGGATGGTGTTGCAGTCGCTCAGGTTCTCGGCAGAGCCGGGCATACGGAACTCAAACTTGTTGCCGGTAAAAGCGAACGGAGAAGTACGGTTGCGGTCAGTGGTATCCTTGCTGAACTTGGGCAGGACGTCCACGCCCAGGTCCATCTTCATCTTGACAGGGCCGGCGTAGGGAGAATCGGAAGCGATGGCGTCGATGACTGCTTCCAGTTCCTCGCCCACGAAGATGGAAATGATGGCCGGAGGTGCCTCGTTGGCGCCCAGACGGTGATCGTTGCCCGGGGTAGCCACGGAGGTGCGGAGCAGGTCGGCATACTCGTCCACGGCCTTGATGACAGCAGCCAGGAAGACCAGGAACTGCAGGTTCTCCATGGGGGTGTCACCGGGATCCAGCAGGTTCTCGGTGGAGGTGCTCATGGACCAGTTGTTGTGCTTGCCGGAGCCGTTGACACCCTCAAAGGGCTTCTCGTGCTGCAGGCAGACCAGACCATACTTGGGAGCGATCTTCTTCATCATCTCCATGGTCAGCAGGTTGTGGTCGATGGCAACATTGGTGGTGTCAAAGATGGGGGCCAGCTCATGCTGGCAGGGAGCAACCTCGTTGTGCTTGGTCTTGGCGGGAACGCCCAGCTTCCACAGCTCTTCGTCCAGCTCTTTCATGAACGCGGAGACCTCGGGGCGGATGACGCCGAAGTAATGCTCTTCCAGCTCTTGGCCTTTGGCGGAGGGAGCACCAAACAGGGTACGGCCGGTCAGGATCAGGTCCTGGCGTGCCTCGTAGTCCTCTTTTTTAATAAGGAAGTATTCCTGCTCGGGGCCGACAGTCGTGGAAACGTAATCCACGTCCTTGCCAAAGAGCTTCAGGATGCGGATGGCCTGATTGGACAGCGCGTTCATGGAGCGGAGCAGAGGGGTCTTCTTATCCAGAGCCTCGCCGGTGTAGCTGACGAACGCGGTGGGGATGCAGAGCACATCGTCCTTGACGAACGCGTAGCTGGTGGGGTCCCATGCGGTGTAGCCGCGGGCCTCACAGGTGGCACGCAGGCCGCCGGAAGGGAACGAAGAAGCATCGGGCTCGCCGCGCACCAGCTCCTTGCCGGAGAACTCCATGATGGCGGTGCCGTCGCCCACGGGGCTGACGAAGCCATCGTGCTTCTCACTGGTGATGCCGGTCAGCGGCTGGAACCAGTGGGTGTAGTGGGTGGCGCCCAGCTCCATGGCCCAGCGCTTCATCACGCTGGCCACAACGTTGGCCACCTCAATGTCCAGCGGGGCGCCCTTGTGCAGAGTCTTTTCCAGACTCTTATAGGTGGCGCTGGGCAGGCGTTCTTTCATAACGTGCTCGTTAAAGACCTTGCTGCCGTAGATTTCCATAACATTTGCTGCCATAAATCCTACTCCTTACTTGATCTTAATTTCCATTCAAATACCGCAAAAACTTTCTCAGGAACGAGAAAATGAGAGCAGTGTTCTGCTGAAACGAAACGGCGCTGCGAGTCAGGAGGTGACTCACAGCGCCGTTGCTGTCTATGCGATGATTATAGCCCACCGGGGGCTAAAACGCAATTGACAAAACTGACGATTTTGCCCAAACCCAAAATTGGTTTTTTGGAGCAAACGCTTTGATTTTGCGAAGTGAGACGCGATTCTATTTAATAAGTATTACTTAAATGACCTGGAACAGGAAGAATTTTAAGTAGTTGGTCTCGGGTACGCCCCAGAGGATGGGGTGGTCGGGTGCCTGCTGCCGGACTTCGATCTGGCGCAGCTGACGGTGCGCGTCTTTCGCGGCGGCGCGCAGCATCTTGATAAACAGCTCCTCGGTGGCAAAGTGGGAGCAGCTGGCCGTGGCCAGGTAGCCGCCGCGGGGCAGCAGCTTCATGGCACGGTAATTGATCTCCTTATAGCCCCGCATGGCGTTTTCCACCGTGCGGCGGGCTTTGGTGAACGCGGGCGGGTCCAGGATGATAAAATCGTAGGGGTGGCCCTCTTTTTCCAGCCGGGGCAGCAGCTCAAAGGTATCCTCACAAAGGAAATCCATGTTGGTCAGGCCATTGCGCTGGGCGTTCCGCTGGGCCATGGCAATGGCCTCCGCGCTGATGTCGGCGGCAGTGACCCGGGCCGCCCCGCCCATGGCGGCGTTCAGCGCAAAGCTGCCGGTGTGGGTAAAGCAGTCCAGCACGGTGTGCCCGGCGGCAATGCGGGCCACGGCCCGACGGTTATATTTCTGGTCCAGGAAGAAGCCGGTCTTCTGGCCGTTTTCAAAATCGACGTGGTAATATACGCCGTTCTCGCAGATCTCTGTCTGGGTGGAGTCGGGGTGGGTCTCACCGGACAGCTCGAACCAGCCCTTGTTCTGCTCCAGCCCCTCCTTGGCGCGGAGGGCTTCGTCATTCCGCTCATAGATGCCGTCAATGGTCTGGCCGTCGGCCCGCAGGACTTCCGCCAGGATGGGGAAGAGAACGGGCTTGAGCTTTTCCATCCCCGCGCTCAGGGTCTGGGTGACGAGGATATTGTGGAAGCGGTCTACCGTCAGGCCCGGAAACTGGTCGGCCTCACCAAAGATGACCCGGCAGGCGGAAAGATCGGCGGGCTCCAGCACGGTCTTGCGGTAGGCCCAGGCGTACTCCACCCGGCGGCGCCAGAAGCTGGCGTCAAAGGTATCGTTGGCGTTGCGGGAGATGAGCCGCACCCGGATCTTGCTGTGGTGGGAGACAAAGCCCGTGCCGAGGTAAGCGCCCTTGGGGCTGACCACATCGGCCAGGGTACCGTTTTCCGGGAGCGTCTCCGGCGCGGCGGTAATATCGTTTTCGTACACCCAGGGGTGGCCGCCCACCAGCAGGCCCTCGGCGTGTTTGTTGACTTGGTAGACGGGATAAGCGCGTTCTTTCATTCGATAGACCTCTTCATAATCCTGAAAAATTGTGCTAGAATAAGCAAAAACGAAATGGGGGAAACCACAATGGAAATTGAACGGAAATGGATGGTGAACGGCTGGCCGGAGCAGCCGCTGCCCTTAAAAGAAGAATTTGCCATGCGGCAGGGCTATATCAGCGTCCGGCCCACGGTCCGCATCCGGGAGGAAGCCCTGACCGGCGGCGAGACGAAGTATATCCTCTGCTTCAAGTCCGGCAGCGGGCTGGCCCGGGAGGAGATCGAGCGGGAGATCGACAAAGAGCTCTTCACCCGGCTCGAAGAGAAGATCATCGGCAAACCGCTCATCCCCAAGCTCCGCCGCAGCTATCAGCTGCCGGACGGCATGGTGCTGGAAGTGAACCATGTGGATGAGGGCCAGCCTACCGAGTTCTGGTATGCCGAGGTGGAATACCCCACCGTGGAGGCCGCCCGTGCCTGGCGGCCGGAGGCGGTGGGCCTGGCCGCTTACCTCAACGATGACGTGACGGACCAGCCCGGCCAGAGCATGGGGGCCTACTGGGAGCAGACCCGAAAATAAAAATTAGAAGCTGGGCGGCGTTACCGCAAAGATGACCCGGACCATCTCGTCGCCAGGATTGAACCAGCGGTGGTGCGTCCCGGCGGGGATGCGGATGGCATCGCCAGCATGGAGGCGGAATTTCTCACCGTTGAGCCAGATGTCCACATCGCCATATTCGACATAAGAAGTCTCTTCCCCCGTGTGGGTGTGTTCTTTGTCCGCCGTAAAGGTCTGGGGCGGGATCTCCATCAGCACAAATTCGATGCTGCCCCGGGTGTCCGCTGTAAGCAGGTTGTAGGCGACCTCGCTGTTTCGGTTGCCGATGGAGCGGTATTCGCCCTTGCGGACGATGAGCTCCTGCTCCGGGTCGTTTTCTTCCTGAAACAAGACATAGAGCGGGAAGTCCAGCGTCTCGGCCAGGGTCTTCAGGGTGTTGATGGACGGGTTGACGGAATTGTTCTCGATCTGGCTGATCATGGAAGCGGTAATGCCCGTTTTCTCGGCCAGGCCGCGGAGGCTCAGGCCCCGCTGGTTCCGATATCTCTGGATCTTTTGTCCGATATTTAAATTGACCATAACATGTTCCTTATCTTAAAATTCGAGGCGGCAGCCCGAATCAAAATAGAATGTGGGCACACTCCTCAATAATATCATTATAGCATGTTTGGCGGCCAAGACCAAGGGCAAACCCATGATAAATTAGAATCAAACAGAAAAAACCGGCAGACAGGGAGAGGTACAGCCCTGTCTGCCGGTTTTGTTTAGAAGAAAGCTCTCATTACAGAGTGCTTAGTGCAGGAAGATCAGGCTCAGGACGAAGACGACGACCAGAGCGGTGAGGGACTGCAGCACGCTGATGATGGGGATGGTCTTGTAAGCAACGGAGGTATCCATCTTGGAGGTGGTGGTAGTGACCCAGAAGAAGTCATCGTTGCCATGGAAGACCATCATGCCGCCGGCAGCGCAGGCCAGCATGGCGATGACGCGGCCCATGGGGCTGGAGAAGCCCAGCACGTCGATGAGCGGGGTGATCATGGTAGCTGCCGTGACCATGGCGATGGTAGCGGAACCAACGCAGGTACGGAAGATGAAGCCGATGAGGAACGGAGCCAGGATGCCGATGGTCAGGCCGGAGAATGCATTGGTCAGGACGGACTGCATGGCGGAAGCTTTCAGCACGCCGCCGAACGCGCCGCCTGCGCCAACGATCAGGACGATCTGGCCAGCGGTCCGCAGAGAGTCGGCCACCAGGCCGTCAAAGCTCCAGGCCAGCTTGTCTTCGGGGTGGATGTTGTGGTAGGTGTAAGCAGCGAGCAGCATACCGATCAGCAGAGCGACGGCAGGGGTGCCGATGACGTTCAGGATGGAGAGCAGGATGTTCTCGGAAGCGACCATGTCGCCCACGGTCTTGAGGAGCATGAGCAGGATGGGGACCAGGATGGGCATAAACGAAGCCAGCGCGCTGGGCAGCTTGGCGTTCTCGTCCTCTTCCTCGGTCACGTCGCTGTCATCCGCGGGGATGTAGTAGTATTTTTTGCCTGCGGTCAGGGAAGCAAAGTAGCCCACCAGCATGACAGGGATGGAGACCAATGCACCAAACAGGATGACCATGCCCAAGTCCGCGTTCAGGATGCCGGCCACAGCCAGGGGGCCCGGCGTGGGAGGCACGAACATGTGGGTGGCGTGCAGGCCCATTGCCAGCGAGATGGCCATGGTGGTCATGGAGATCTTGGTGTCCTTGGACAGGCGGCGGGCGATGGGGCTCAGCAGAACGAATGCGGAATCACAGAAGACGGGGATGGAGACGAAGTAGCCGGTGATGGCCAGGCCAAGAGCAGCGTGCTTTTTGCCCGTGATCTTGAGGATGGTCTTGGCCATGGTCTCGGCAGCGCCGGATTTCTCCAGCAGGGTACCGGTAACGGTGCCCAGTGCGATGACCAGGCCGATATCAGCGATGGTGCCGCCCATGCCGCTGGTAAAGGCGCTGAGCATGTCCTGCATGTTCATGCCGGCCACGATGGCAAAGGTGGCGGAGGTGGCGATCAGTGCGAAGAACGGGTGGATCTTCAGTTTAACGGTGAAGAGGACCAGCACCAGAACGGCCAATACCAGGCCGAGGATCACAGATACAGTAGAGCCCATAAACAAACCTCCTCTTACTTGACGACCTTGACGAGGTACTCTTTCCAGACCTCATCGGGAACCAGACGGCCGCCGGTTGCCCAGCAGATCTGGGTGGCGTTCTTCATCACGTCGGCGGTCAGGCCCTGCTTTGCCAGGTAGCCCTTGCCAGCCTCGGTGCTCTCCAGATGGACAGGGCCGATGAACGCGGCGCAGCTGGAGGGCTCAATGAGCACGTCCTCGGTCTTGTGGAGCAGACGCATAAAGTCGTACAGCTTTGCATCCTCGATGGTGAAATCACCGGAGATGAGGTTGGAGTCAATGCGGGTGACAAAGCCGGAGGGGCTTGCGCAGGCCAGGCCGTCGGCCTCGGTCAGGCCGTCGATGCCAAAGTCGTGCACATTGACGTTCTCGTACCGGTTGGTGGCAAAGCCCAGCAGGACAGAGGGGCAGAGGGTGGGCTCCGCAAAGAAGCAATGGACAGCGTTCTTGTACACCCGCTTCAGGCCATAAGCCACGCCGCCGGGAGCACCGCCCACACCGGTGGGAATGTAAACGATCAGCGGGTGCTGCTCGTCCACCACAACGCCCTGCTCATCCAGCTGCTTCTTCAGGCGGGAAGCGGCCACGGCATAGCCCAGGAACAGGTTGACGGATTTCTCGTCGTCCACAAAGTAGCTCATGGGGTCGGCGTCAGAGAGCTTGCGGCCCTCAGCCACGGCCTTGGAGTAGTCGTCGGCATACTCAATGACTTCAACGCCCTTGCTGCGCAGCAGGTCTTTCTTCCACTGGCGGGCGTCGGCGGACATGTGCACCTTGACCTTGAAGCCGATGGCGGCGCTGCTGATGCCGATGGACAGGCCCAGGTTGCCGGTGGAGCCCACCTGCACGGTGTACTGGTTGAAGAATGCGCGCATCTCGTCGCTGCACAGCTTCTCGTAGTTGTCAGTCACTTTCAGCTTGCCAGCTGCAATGGCCAGATCCTCGGCGTGTTTCAGCACCTCATAGATGCCGCCGCGGGCCTTGACGGAGCCTGCCACCGCCAGATGGCTGTCCATCTTGAGGAACAGATTGCCGGAGATGGGGCTGCCCGTTGCTTCGATCAGGCCTTTCTGCATCTCGGGAATGGGCTTCAGCGGGGACTCGATGATGCCATTGGTGCACTCGGTCTCCGGGAAGCACTTGCGGATGAACGGGGCAAACCGCTCCAGACGCGCCTCTGCATCTGCAATGTCTGCGTCCGAGACGACCAGCTGGCACACAGCGTCGGTCATTTCAAAGGGCAGGAACTTGGGGTTGACCCACAGAGTCTCTTTCTGCTCCGCGATCTCCTTTAAAGTAGCGTCCTGCTCGATCAGCTTTGCTGCATACTCTTTGATTGCCATGGAAAAACTTCTCCTTTCACGTCTGCACGGCGCAGCACCGGGCCGGGGCGCTGCTTGAAGTCGTGCATCATACCTACCGTTAAGCGACGCTTATTCTGTGTTTAATTATACTGCATGTCCGTTAAATTACAATGCATGTTGTAAACAAATAATGAACAGATATGTTGTGCAAAGTGCTCGAATGATGTGGTAAAAGTGAAAATTTTCAGGCCGAATATAACAGATACTTCCCGAAAATACAATTCTCATCCCAGAAAAAGACAAAAATGGATGTTTAATCTTACTGAACACGGAGCGTGGCTGTACAGCAGAGCGGAACGCCCGGCAGAGAAACCCGTGGAAAACCTACCCGGAGTGTGCTACAATAAATCTGTTAAGACCAAATTGAAGGGCCTGCGGCAGCGCTGTGGGCTGCGAAAGGATGAAACGCTTACGAAAAAGCCAAAATTTACGCTGCAGCTGCAATACAACTCCCCGGTCATCCTCACGTTTTTTCTGCTCTCGCTGGGGGTGCTGTTCCTGGGGCAGTGGACCGGCGGCTGGACAACGACCCATCTGTTCTGTGTCTACCGCTCTTCTTTGAAAGATCCGCTGTTCTATGTCCGGCTGTTCGGCCATGTGCTGGGCCACGGCAGCTGGGACCATTTTTTGAACAACATGCTCCTGCTGCTGGTCATCGGCCCGCCCATGGAGGAAAAATACGGCAGCATCCCGCTGCTGAGGGGCATCCTGCTCACGGCCCTCATCTCGGGCATTCTGCAGTGCGCGCTCTTCCCCCACTCGGCCCTGCTGGGGGCGTCGGGCATCGTGTTCATGCTCATCATGCTGGCGTCCCTGTCCGGTTTCTCGGGTGGCATTCCGGTCACGATGCTGCTGGTGGCGGTGCTCTACCTGGGCCAGCAGGTGTATGATGTCATCTTTGTGCGGGACAACGTCGCCAACTTCATGCACATCGTGGGCGGCGTGTGCGGTACGGTGTTCGGCTACACCTATGCCGCGTTCCCCCGGCGGAAAAAGTCCCGCCGCAAATAAGCGCAAGCAAAAAGAGCGTCTGCTCCTGCCATCGGACCGTGATGTGTACCCGGTTTTCGGAACCGGAGAAATCTGTTATCCTGGCAGTCAGAACAAAATCGTCAAAACAGTGGGGAGGAAGCAGTATGAAACTCGAAAAAGTGGCCGTTCTGGGCGCGGGAGCCGTGGGGGCCTATGTCCTCTGGGGGCTGTCTGAGAAACCGGGCATCCGTCTGGGCGTGGTAGCCGAGGGCGAGCGTGCCCGGCGGTTGCAAAACGGCATTGGCATCAACGGCAAGGTGTATCACCCGGAGGTCTGGACCCCGGAGGAGGCCCACGGGGCCGATCTGCTCATCGTGGCCCTGAAATACGGTGCCCTGCCCGGGGCGCTGGACAGCATCCGGCAGGTGGTAGGGGAACACACCATCGTCATGAGCCTGATGAACGGCGTGGACAGCGAGGAGATCCTTGCGGCCGAGGTAGGAGCGGATCACCTGCTCTACTCGCTCATCAAGGTGGTCTCCCACAAGGAAGCGGACGGCTTCCGCTTTGACCCGGACACCACATTGGGCATCATTTACGGCGAGCTGGCCGCACCTTTTGAAAGTGAGCGGGTACAGGCCGTCGCGGCCCTGTTTGAGGGCACGGGCGTTCGTTTCCGCGCCACTGAGCACATCCGGGAGGAGATGTGGAGCAAATTCCGGCTCAACGTCTGCAACAACCTGCCCCAGGCCATTCTGGGAGCCGGTGTGGGCTGCTACCGCGACAGCGTCCACATGAAAGCCATCAGTGACGGCCTCCGCAAAGAGCTGATGGCCATTGCCGCCGCCAAGGGCATCGACCTCTCCATTGTGGACAAAAACTCCGGCCGGGGCAGTGCGGTGCCGCCGGACGCCCGGTACTCCACCCTGCAGGACATTGACGCGGGCCGCCATACGGAGATCGACATGTTCTCCGGGGCGCTGATGCGGATGGGCAAAGAGCTGGGCATCCCTACCCCCTACAACGAGTATACCTACCACATGATCAAGGCGCTGGAGGAGAAAAACGACGGCCTGTTTGATTACTCCGGTAAAGATCAGGAGCCCACCTGGGCAAAATAACCCAAAAGCTGCACATCCGCCGCTTTTCCCGCATACATCAGCGGGAAGAGGAGGAATGCGGTGTGGAAAAAATCATCTTTACAGCGGGCATTCTGCTGCTGCCTGCCGTGTGCACCACGGTAGGGGCGGCAGGTGCCTTTTTGTTTCGGCGCGCGCAGGAGCCCCGCACCCAGCGGATGACCTCCGGCATGGCGGCAGGCATCATGCTGGCGGCCAGTGTGTGGAGCCTGCTGCTGCCCGCCATTGAGCGGGCGGAGCGGGGCGTCTGGCCCGGGTGGTTCCCGCCCACGGCGGGGCTTGTTGTGGGGGCCGTGGGGCTGCTGCGGCTGGAAGCGCTGGCCGGGCGCTGGTTTGCGGCCGGGCCGGGGCACTGCGGGCACATGGTGCTGGCTGTCACCCTGCACAACCTGCCGGAGGGGATGGTAGTGGGCCTTGCCGCCGCGCTGGCGCTGGAGGGTAGCCCGGAGGCCGTAAGCGGGGCGCTGGCCCTTGCCCTTGGCATCGGGTTACAGAACATCCCGGAGGGCGCGGCGGTGAGCCTGCCGCTGCTGAGATCTGGTCAGAGCCGGGGCAGGGCCTTTCTGGCCGGGGCAGCCTCCGGGCTGGTGGAGCCGCTGGGCGGGCTGCTGGCCCTTGCGGTGGCAGGCTGGGTGAGCGCGGCTCTGCCCTGGCTGATGAGTGCGGCCGCCGGGTGCATGGTCTGCGTAACGGCGCAGGAGATGATCCCGCAGGCCGTTGAACCGGATGAATCGGCTGGGGTCATCAGCATTGTGTTAGGGTTTGCTTTGATGATGGCGCTGGATGTGGCGTTGTAAACAAAAAAGCTCCTCCGCACGGAGGAGCAAAGAATTATTTGGAGAGATAGACGGTGGTGGAGGGGAATGCGAAGTCCACATTGTTTTTCTGCATCACGTCCATGACATTCAGGTTCAGGTCGTTCTGCATCTGGAGGAACGTTCCGGCCTGATTGGTGAGCAGGTAGGCGGAGACGAGGAGATTGATGCTGGAATCGCCAAAGCTGGTGAGCCGGACAAGGGCAGAGCCCTTTTCCACAGAAGGGCTGGCTTCCAGCATGGCGGTCAGGTCGGCCATCAACTGCTCAAGCTTGGCACGGGAGGTATTATAAGTGACGCCCAGCGTGAACTTATAAGGCCGGGTGGAGCGCATGGCGCAGTTGACGATGGTGGAGCTGCACACCTTGCTGTTGGTGATGACGCTCACGGTCTTATCCAGGGAGCGGATCTTGATGGAGCGGAAGTTGATGTCGATGACCTCGCCCTCCACATCGCCCACAAGAATCCAGTCGCCCACGGCAAAGGGCTTGTCAATGAGGATGACGATGCCGCTGAAGATGTTGCTGGCCGTCTCCTGGGCAGCCAGGGAGATGGTCAGGCCGATGAGGCCGGCACCGGCAATGATGCTGCCGATGGGGAAACCGCTCTCCTGCGCGATGGTCGCCACGCCCAGAATGACCACCAGCACCTTATAGGTGGTGTCCAGCAGGGAGAGCAGCGTCTTATTGGAGCGGATCTCCTCGCCGCAGGATTTCAGCAGCAGGGTGGCGACATCCGAGGCGTGGTACAGGCCTTTGCAGATGCAGAGGGTCATGGCCATCTGGTAGACGACGAGCAGGAATTTGGGCACGGGGGCAATGGCCCAGGGCAGGCTGGCCAGGGCAAAGTAAATGCCCGTGAGCCAGACCATCCGCTCGGCAGGCAGCGCAAAGCTGCGGAGCAGGATGCCGGTGGCCTCAAAGTGCCAGCTGTGGGCCAGCAGCTTCGGGAAGATCTTTTTGCGGAGCAGGGCACGGGCCACAGCGCCCAGTGCCAGCAGCACCAGAGCGCAGACGCACCGGGCCGCAAAGGCCAGCCAGCCCTCCAGCAAAAAGCCGCCAATGGCAAAGCCCAGGTTTTGGATGGTAAAGATCATACAGAAATGGTTCCTTTCGGGTGAATTGTGTCCAACACATTGGTCTCAGTATAGCATACTCCGGCAGAGAGTTCAAATTTTCTTTGCCGCAGTGCAGGGGCAGTCGTCCAGAAGCAAACGTCACACTTGTGAAAAAGAAAACAAACTTTTGCGGGCAAGGGTTGACAACAGCAGGCTGCCGCGCTATACTGTGTGCCAGAAAGTTCGTTTCAGGGCGGGGTGCAATTCCCCACCGGCGGTATAGCCCGCGACCACCCCTATGGGGTGCTGACTCGGTGAGATTCCGAGGCCGACGGTATAGTCCGGATGCAAGAAACGGCAGACAAATTGCTTGTCTACGCGCCCTGTTGCAGTGTTTTTGCAGCAGGGCGCTTTTGGTTTGTCTTCCCGGTTCCCATCGGTGCGAAAAGGGCTTTCCACAGTTTATTTTGAGTGGGGCCAGCCGCCCCGGGAGGAAAAATCATGAAAAAAGACACGACCCACAACCTGACCGTTGCCGCCATGCTCAGCGCGGTGGCATTCATCCTCATGTTCATCGAGTTTCCCATCCCGATGCTGATTCCGGCATTTATCAAGATGGACTTCTCGGACCTGCCCGCCCTGCTGGGCGCGTTTGCCCTGGGCCCGGTGTATGGTGTGATCATCAGCTTTATGAAGAACCTGCTCCACATCGTCATCAAGGGCACCTCCACGGCCTGTGTGGGTGAGCTCTCCAACTTTATCCTGGGTGCCATCTTCTCTGCCGTGGCCGGCTATCTTTACAAGCACCACAAGAGCCGCAAGACGGCCATCATCGGTGCCGTGGCAGGCGCCGTGGCCATGGGTGTGTTGAGCGTGCCCTCCAACTACTTCGTCGTTTACCCGGCCTATGTGCAGTTCTACCACATGCCGCTGGAAGCCATCCTGGGCATGTATCAGGCGATCCTGCCCTCGGCAGACAGCCTCATCAAGTGCCTCATTATCTTCAACCTGCCGTTCACGCTGGTCAAGGGCCTGCTGGACGCTGTGCTCTGTATGTTGATCTATAAGCCGCTGTCGCCCATCCTGCATGGCCGCCGCTGATTCCACTCGATCAGAAAGAAAAATACTCCTGTGCATCCGCACAGGAGTATTTTTTATATCGCTTATGCCAGCGCGCCTCTCTCCAGCCACTTGCCCCGGGCAAGGCGGAGCAGAAACAGCACACCCCGGGTGCACAGCTCCACGCACATGGCCGTCCAGACACCGGTCAGCCCGAAGCGGGGAGCCAGCAGGAATGCCAGCGTCAGCCGGACGCCCCACATGCTGAACAGGTTGAGTACAAAGCAGGTGGTGCTGTCGCCAGCCCCCTGCATGGCACCGCTGGCCACGATGGAGGCCCCGAACATGGGCTCGGCAAACGCCTCAATGCGGAGCATTTGGGCCCCGAGTGCAATGACAGCCGCGTCGGCCGTAAAAATGCTCATCAGTGCCGGGGCAAACAGCCACATCAAGACGCCGGAAAGAGCCATGATGCCCATGCCCATCCCGGTGCAGAGCCAGGCAAACCGCTTGGACATGTCCCGGCGGTGGGCGCCCACGGCCTGCCCTACCAGTGCGATGGAAGCATCCTGGATGCCGTAGCCCGCCATGTAGCACAGGCCCTCGGCGCTTACGGCCAGGCTGTTGGCCGCAATGGCCACAGTGCCCAGCTGGGACACGATGCGGACGAGAAGCACCTGAGCCGAGGAGAGGGCGGCGCGCTCTGCCGCCAGCGGCACACCCACCCGCCACAGGTTGATCAGGCAGGAGCGGGTGATCTTCCAGCTGCCGGGGTAGCGGATGGCCAGTGGGCTCTCCCGCAGCAGGAGCACCGCCAGTGCGGCCAGCCCGCCGATCATGGTGGCAAGGGCCGTGCCCAGCGCCGCGCCCGGCACACCCCAGCCAAAACCGAACATCGTGACGGTCTGGCCAAACAGCTCCATCTCCCGGGTGGGATTGATGAGGAAAAAGTTGAAGAAGATGTCCAGCAAGCAGACCAGCACGCTGATGAGGCTGGGCGTCAGGGCGTCACCCGTGGCCCGCAGCATGGCGGAGTACATCCCCATGGCCATGCTGAACGGCAGGGCTGCGGACCAGATGCCAAAGTAGGCCGAAGCATTGCCCTGCAAAGACGGGTCCGCACCCAGCCACCCGGGCAGGAACCGGCAGATGCCGATGCCCAGCGCCGCCATGCCGCAGCCGAGGAGGATGTTGAAGATCATGGACTGCCGCAGCACGCCCCGGGCATCATCCTGGCGGTCGGCCCCGAGATACTGCGCGATCTGGATGGCAAAAGACGTGAACAGCCCCACCAGAATGCCGTGGAGCAGCCAGGTGCTGGAGCTGACGATGCCGATGGCCGCCGTGGCCTCGGCCCCGATGTGGCCCACCATAGCCGCGTCAATGTACTCCATCGCCGTGACCACCAGCTGCTGCAGGATGGCGGGCACGCTCAGGGCAACGGCAACGCGGGCCGTGTCGCCCAGCGGGATGCTCTCGCCCTGCCGCATCCGGGCCGCGAGAATATCAAGTGAAAGTGTCATGATGTCTCCTCTGCAAATACAAAATGGAAAAGCAATACCTATTATAATAAGAGGGAAGAGGATTGTCAATCAAGGGCGATTTTGCGGCAGGGCAATTGATTTTTACGGTTCCGCGTGATACACTCTCACCATGGGAAGAATACTATGAAAGAGGAATTGAATCTTATGATCGAAATGCTTTCTGATACCATCGGCACCCGTGCCGTGGACGCGCTGGGCTTTTTGCTGGCGTTTGCATTGACCGCCCTGATGGACTCCATGTTCCGGGAGCGGCTGCCCCATGACCATGGCCGCGCGTTCGCTGTCAACGGCGAGCTGTCCAAGGGCAAGGCCCGTGGTTCCGGCCTCATCTTTGTGCTCTGCATCGCGCTGGTGACGCTGGCTGTCATCCCGTTCCGGGTGGAGTACCTGATCTATACCGTCCTCCTCATCGCCTCTATGCTCTCGGGCTATTTTGACGATGCGGCGGATACGGCCTGGAACGAATACAAAAAGGGCCTCATTGATTTTGTCATCGCGGTGGTGGCAGGTGTCACCTACCTCAACTTCAACGGCACCGGCGTGCAGCTGCTGAACTGGGCGTTCCGCATCCCGTACCCGGTCTACCTGCTGCTCATCGTCGTGCTCATCTGGGCCAGCATCAATGTGGTCAACTGTACCGACGGTGTGGACGGCCTCTCGGCCAGCCTGGCCGTGGTGTCCATCGGCACGTTCCTGCTGGCCTACTGGGAGGAGCTGGGCGAGTATGCCACGGCAGGCGTCATCTTCATCGGTGCCCTGCTGGCCTACCTGTGGTCCAATGCCAAACCCTCCACCCTGTTGATGGGGGACGCCGGCAGCCGCGCCATGGGCTTCTTCCTGGCCATCCTGGCCCTCAAGAGCAATCACCCGTTCGCATTCCTGCTGGCGGCACTGGTGTTTATCGTGGACGGTAGTCTGGGCATCCTCAAAATCAGCTTCAAGCGGTTTTTGCACATCAGCATCCTGAAAAAAACGCTGACCCCGCTGCACGACCATGTGCGCAAGCGGATGGGCTGGAGCGATGAGCAGGTGGTGGCCCGCTGGCTGATCCTGCAGGCGGTGGCATCGGCACTTTTGCTGCTGCTGGCCCGCTGAATGAATGATTTTAAGTATGATGTTTGTCTAACTTTCCAAAATGCATAAAAGAGCACGTGGTAAATTGTTGCACTTTACTTATTGAAAGTTTGACGAAAAACAGGTATACTTCTATTAACGAAAGCAAAGGCGCTTGAGTGAAGCTTATTCACTCTGCGCCTTTTTTCTTTTCATGTTAAAAGACAACCCCCGGGCGCACTGGTCTGTGGTGCATGTGCACAGGCAAAAAGAGGATAGGGAAAGGCGGAATACTTCATGATCAAACTGGAACATGTGGATAAATACTTCGGGGACCTGCACGTTCTGAAAGACGTGAACCTGGAAGTGGCTGAGGGCGAGAAGCTGGTCATCATCGGACCCTCGGGCAGCGGCAAATCGACCACCGTCCGCTGCATGAATTTTTTGGAGGAGCCTACCAGCGGCCATGTTTATATCAACGGGGAGGAGCTTACCAACAAAAACAAGACCCGTGTCGTGCGGGAGAACATCAGCATGGTGTTCCAGCAGTTCAACCTCTACCCGCACATGACCGTGCTCAAGAACCTGACGCTGGCCCCCATGAAGCTCCACCACAAAACAAAGGCCGAGGCGGAGGAGCTTGCATATCATTATCTTGAGGTAGTCGGCCTGCGGGATAAGGCGGATGTTTATCCGCCCCAGCTCTCCGGCGGCCAGCAGCAGCGCATCGCCATTGCGCGGGCTCTCTGTGCACAGACCAAGATCATCCTGTTCGATGAGCCCACCAGTGCACTGGACCCCGAGACCATTCAGGAAGTGCTGGACGTCATGGTCCGGCTGGCACACGAGAAAAACATCACGATGGTGGTCGTCACCCACGAGATGGGCTTTGCCCGCTCGGTGGCAGACCGGGTCGTCTTTATGGCGGACGGACAGATCATTGAAGAGGGCACGCCGGAGCACTTCTTCACCAACCCCAAGAGCGAGCGTGTCCGCCAGTTCCTGAGCAAGATCGTCCGGTAACATCTTATTTTGGTTGACACGGCCGGGTGCACAAGTTGTGGTGCGCCGCCGTTGTTGATAAAACGTAGCCGGTTTCGGGGCGGGCAGGGAAAGCCGCCCAGGCTGCAAAAAACATAGAGGAGTGTATGATTATGAAAAAGATCTCTCGTCGCAGCTTCGTCAAGGCCGCTGGCTCGGCCGCTGTCCTTTCCATGCTGGCCGCCTGCGGCGGCTCTTCCAGCAGCACCGCTGCTTCCACCGCTTCCACTGCCGCCAGCACCGCCGGTGCTTCCAGCGCGGCAGCCGCCAGCTTTGGCCCGGATACCCAGGCCATCGTGGATCGCGGCGTCCTCAAGGTCGGCGTCAAGAACGCCGTGCAGGGCTTCAGCTTCCAGGACACCCTGACGGGTGAGTACAAAGGCCTGGAGGACAGCCTGGCTGAGATGATCGCCGAGTATCTGGGTGTGGATGTCGAGTTCACCACCGTGACCGCTGCTACCCGCGGCGAGCTGCTGGACTCCGGCGACATCGACGCCGTTCTGGCAACGTTCACCATCACCGAGGAGCGCAAGAAGAGCTGGGATTTCACCACTCCCTACTACACCGATTATGTTTCCGTTCTGGTCGAGGACTCCAACGGCATCAAGGATCTGGCAGGCCTGAAAGACAAGGTCGTGGGCGTGTCCTCCGGTTCTACTTCTGCCCGTGCTCTGGTCAAGGCCATGATCGACGCGGGCGTGCTGGACGGTGCAAACTTTGACGCCGACACGTTCAACGCGGATACCTGGAAAGAGGGCATCTCGTTCCGTCAGTACGACGATTATCCCGCCATCAGCACCGCGTTGAGCGCAAACGAGATCCAGGGCTTCTGCGTGGATAAGTCCATTCTGGCCATCTACAAGACCGATGGCCGCAGCTACGTGGATGCGGAGTTCAGCCCGCAGGAGTACGGCGTCGCCACCAAGAAAGGCAGCGATTTCTCCACCCTGTGCGATGAGCTGGTGCAGGGCTGGCTGGCCGATGGTACGGTCGAGAGCCTGATCAAGGAGAACGGCCTGAGCTGAAAGACCACTTTTGCAATTGAGGGATAGAAAGGGAAAGGAGCGTTTGCCATGTCTGGTTTATTTTCGATGGACGCTTGGAGTACGGTTTGGAACCATAAAGAGAGCTTTCTGCTGGGTCTGGGCAATACCTTACAGACCGCTGTCTGCGCGCTGGCGCTGGCCTTTGCCATTGGCGCTCTGCTGGGCCTGATGGCCACCAGCGGCAATAAGATCTTGAAGTTTGTAGCCCGTGTGTATGTGGAGTTCATCCAGAACACCCCGCTGCTGCTCCAGCTCTGCTTTTTGTACTACGCGCTGGCCTTTGCAGGCCTGAGCCTCGGCGTCATCCGCACCGGCATCATTGCACTGGGCGTTTACACCGGTGCCTACATGGGCGAGGTGGTCCGCGCGGCCATTGAGTCGGTGCCCAAGGGCCAGTTTGAGGCCGCACAGGCACAGGGCTTCAACTATCTGCAGCGGATGGGCTACATCATCCTGCCCCAGAGCATCCCCGTGATGCTGCCTCCTATGGTCAACCAGGTGGTCAACCTCTTTAAAAACACCTCCTGCCTCTACATCGTGGGTGGTGCGGACCTCATCAGTGTGACCTACAGCTTTGTCACCGGTGCTTCCACCGGCGGCGCTTACGCTCCCGCTTACATCGTCTGCGGCCTCATCTTCTTTGTGGTCTGCTTCCCGCTGTCCACGCTGGCGACCCGTTGGGAGGCTTCCCTCAAGGCACGCAAGGGCCGCGTGAACACCGCTCTCAAGACCGCCGCCAAGGTGGAACTCAAGGAGGCTGCTTAACATGAAAACACTTGCTGCAAGCCTTTCCATCCTCACCCAGCAGGGTGTGATGCTCTACCTGCTGCGCGGCGTGGCCTTTACCTGCATCATCTCGGTGCTGGGCGTTATTCTGGGCCTCATCGTCGGCAGCCTGCTGGCACTGGCCCGCACCTACTGCAAGCATGGCCCGGCCCGCGTCCTGGGCTGGCTGAGCGCCGCTTACATCGAGCTGTTCCGCAACACGCCCTACCTGCTGTGGATCTTCGTTTGCGTGGTCTTCTGCCCCTGCCCGGCATTCTTTGCCCGGAAAATGTTCGGCCTGACCAGCGTGGAGATGAAGCTCCTGTTCAAGGCAGCGCTGGCTCTGATCCTGTTCAACTCCTCCGTCATTGCGGAGATCGTCCGCGGCGGCCTGAACGGTGTGGCCAAGGGCCAGTTTGAGGCCGGTTACGCACAGGGCTTCAACACCGCTGAGGTGCTGCTCTACATCGTGCTGCCCCAGGCATACCGCAACATCGTGCCCACCCTGCTGAGCCAGGTCATCACCACCATCAAGGATTCGTCTTATCTGGCAAACGTGGCCACCATCGAGCTGATGGCCCGCATCCGCCAGCTGCTGAGTGCCGCGGGCACCTACAACGGTCTGGGCACCGTGAATGTTTCCGACGTCATGGTCCTGTTCGGTGCCGCCTGCGTTATCTACTTCATCATCAACTTCACGCTCAGCTGCATCGTCCGTTCGATGCAGAACAAGCGGAAAAAAGCGCTGGTCTTTGCCCCGGCAAAGAACGCCGCGTAACATCTGACATTATCTTTTTCCTATTTTCCTATTTTTTTTTCTACCTCCCGGCATAACCCTAGAGCGCAAAACGCGCCCGGCGGTTCCTCACCGCCCGGGCGCGTTTTGCGTTTTGTGCTTTATGATTGAAAATTAAAAATAGATGAAACTTTTATAAAAGCGTCTTCTCCGCTGCTTCCACCACATGGCCCACCAGCACGGAGGTGGTCACAGTGCCCACACCGCCCGGCACGGGGGTGATGGCTTCCACCACGGGCTCGGCCTCGGCAAAGCGGACGTCCCCGCAGAGCTTGCCGTCATCGCCCACATGGATGCCCACATCCACAACGGTCTGGCCCTCCCGCAGGCAGTCGGCTCCGATGAAGCCGCGCTTGCCCATGGCCACCACGACCACATCAGCCTCTTTGCAGAGGGCGGGCAGGTTCTGGGTGCGGGAGTTGCAGATCGTGACCGTAGCGTTTTCGCGGTCCAGCATCATGGCGGCAGGCTTGCCCACCACAAGGCTTCGGCCCACCACCACGGCCCGCTTGCCGGAGAGGGGGATATCGTAATACTTCAGAATTTCCAGGCAGGCCTGGGCGGTGCAGGGCGGGTAGCCCAGCGCCGTGTTGGTAAACACGCCGGCCAGCGAGCCGTCCGTGATGCCGTCAATGTCCTTTTCCGGGGCCAGTGCCGCGCGGATGGTGCGGTCATCGAACTGCCTGGGCAGCGGGCGGAAGAGCAGACAGCCGTGAATGGACTTGTCCGCGTTGATTTTTTCAATGACTTCCAGCAGGGCGTCCTGAGTGGCATCGGCGGGCAGCAAAAACTGCCGGACGGCTACGCCCACCTTGCCGCAGCGGGTCATGACGCCCCGCTCATAGGAGAGGTCGTCCTCCCGCTCGCCCACCCGGACCACGGCCAGGGCAGGGGTGATGCCTTTGGCGGCCAATGCCGCACAGCGGGCGGCGTTTGCCTCGTTCATGGCCGCCACCACGGGCGCGCCTTTTAAGATCGTTGCCATTTAAACTTCCCCTCTCAATTGTGTTGCCATTTTTTCGTAGAGCGTATCGGCCAGCGGGACGTACTGTGCCAGCAGTGCGTCTGCCTTGGCGTTCAGGGCCTCGGCGTGGGCGCGGTCTGCCATCAGTTTGGTATTGATGGAGACATTCAGGCCCGAAGCCTGTAAGGCAGCCTTGCAGAACAGCGCCGCGCACCCGGCGTCGGAGACGGCCAGCGCGCTGCCCTTGGCGGCGTACTCCCGCGCCAGCGCAATGCCCTCACAGCAGGCTTCCATGGTCTCCAGAGGCACGGCACAGGCCCCGTCCAGCGCCTGCTCCAGCACCGCGGCCTTATGGGCCTGCTGTTCCGGCGTCTCTTTGGGCAGGCCGTAGGCGGCAGCCAGCGGCATAAACGCCTCCGCGTCGGCCTGCACCAGCGCTTCCAGCCGCCTGCGCAGGGCTTCCGCCCGGGCATTCAGGGCTCGGAGATCCGCCTCCACCGCCGCGTACTTCTTTTTGCCCACGGTCAGGCTGCCCACCATATTGCCCAGGGCCACGCCGGCCGCGCCCACAAGGGCCGCTGCACCGCCGCCGCCCGGGGCCGGGGCTTTGCTGGCAAGGCTCTCCAAAAAGCCCTCACAGCTCGATTTTGTCAGTTCCACGATAAATCCCTCCCTCGGTGATAAATGCGTCCAGCCGCTGATCGTGTTCGTCCAGAGCGGCGTGGGGGACGCGCTGTGCTTCAAACGCAATGCCCAGCTTCACCGCACGGGTGCAGCGGGGCAGGTAGCGGTCGTAGTAGCCTTTGCCCATCCCCACCCGGCCGCAGGCGGCGTCAAAGGCGGTGCAGGGCACTAAAATCAGATCCAGTGCCTCCGGCGGCAGGATCTCTGCCCGGCTCAGGATGGGGGCGCGGATGCCGTAGGCCCCTGCCTCCCAGCCATCCTCGCCGGGCACAGCCGCGGTCAGGCTGAAATTTTCCCCGCAGACGGGATAGGCCAGCGTTTTGCCCAGGCCCCGGGCCGTCTCGGCCAAGGTGGCCAGATCGGCCTCGCCGCCAAAGGCTGCGTAAAGCAGGATGGTCCGGGCCTGCCGGAAGCAGGGGAGCGCCGCCAGCCGGGCGCAGAGAGCTGCATTGGCAGCGGCACGGGTTTCCGGTGCCAGTGCCCGGCGGGCCGTAATGCCCGCTTTGCGCTGAACCTGTTTCTCTTCCGCAAGGGTCATGCGGCTTCCTCCGTTCTTCCGGGCGGTGTCCATGCAGACGATCTGCACAAAAAACACCCAGCATTTTATAGGAATATAATAAGCAATGCGGGCTCAAAAAGCAAGCGTTTTTGTCGAAATTGCGGTGGAAGAAAGGCTGGCATTTTATTATCATAGCAAATATCATAGCAAAAAACCGTCCGGCCCAATGCGGGGCCGCGCTTTTTGGAAAAGAAACATCTCAGAGAGGGGGAAGTTGTATCGTCTCGCCTGCCGTCATGGCGGCCATGGGCAGCATCCTGACCAACAAGTACGCCGAGGGCCTGCCCGGCTGCGATGGATTTTTATGCCGTGTTTTTTGTGCGTTCTTCACGAACTTTTGTGGGCGGCTTTGTGCAGAACCCAATAAAACAGGCGCAAATCTGTGATTTGTGTCCATTTGGACACTTGCGCGGACACGGGCATTTCTGGTAAAATATTTCTGATGAAAAAGAACCGGCTGTGAGCTTTTCCTCCCTGCTGTTTCCTGCACGGCAGAGAGGGGCGCAAAAACGGGAAACCGGCGGGAAATGGCCGCGGAAACGCGACATTTGTCCGGGAACGCGGAAAATGACGGAAAATGCCATAAAAATTCCCACCTCGATTTTGCGATCCGGGCTTGACAAGGCACCAGTTCCGATTCATAATTGTTCCATGGGAGAGCGCTGGAAAACCGCCCGGCGGCTGGGTGGAACGTGCCGCTCCCGGAATACCGGAAAGCGCCCGGGGAAATACGCTTGGAAAGAGAGGACGCGGTCTATGAAGCAGCTTTGGAAAAAGCTCGTGCTCTGCGTACTGACGCTGGCACTGTGCTGCAACCTGGTGCCCATGGCGTTTGCGGCGGACGCAAGCTATTACAACGTCTACTTGGAAGCACAGGGCGGTACATGTGATGTCATGCAGCTGTATGCTTACAAGTACGGCTCCAATTACCGGCTGACCAGTACGCCCACCCCCACCATGGAGGGCTATAAGTTTGATGGCTGGTACGACGATGTGGTGGGCGGCACCAAGATCACCACGCGGTACAACTTCAAGGACGATACCACCATCTACGCGCACTGGACGCCGACGGCCAAAAAGAACACAGCCACTGCAGCCAAGACAACGACGACAGCACCGGCAGCCGCTGACACAGAGAAGAGCTGGAAGCTGAAAGACAACCTCGGCACGGTGCTGGTGGTCACAACGGTGGTCGCTGTCGTGGTTACCGTGGTCGCCGCACAGGGTTCCTGATGAATTTGCTTTTCTATTGAGTTTACTGAAGAAAGGAAAATTATTATGACGAACTATGAGCTCAAAATGCCCGCCAATTACGCAGCCATTGATGCAGAGGAGATGACCTATCTGGTTGGTGGTGAAACCACCGGCTGGCAGATGTTCAAGGATATCGGCACCCTGTTCAATTACATTGCCCGTGTCTTCTCCGCCGGCAGCTCCATCATCAACAACGTGGTCACCATCGTGGACACCGTCAAGAAGATCAATAGCTTCGTCCCCGATATGGGAAGCACCAAGAAGTAAATAAAACGCGCGGTTCAACACTGTGTAATCAAAGAGCACTCCGGGTTTCCTGCCCTGGGGTGCTCTTTTGCTGTAAAAATACAAAAAGATGTTTTGCAAAAGGAATAAATCATGAAAAGCAGGAATCGTGGCAAAGAATCTTAGGAAAATTGATTGAAAACAGGAAATATTGGTGCTATACTGTTGTTGATAACACTTATCTTTATAACGTTTTTTTCGTGGAAAAAGAACGAAAATGTTTTCGTGGATTGCGCCGCGCTTTGCAGAGGACGGCGATTGAGATAAATTGGGAATGGAATGAAAGACAAAGCCTTGCAGAAGACTTTGCGGAGGAATTATGTCAGAGCGGAAATTGCGGCGGATGAGCCGCACGGAGCTGATCGACGTCATCGACACGCTCCGGCAGGAGGAAACGCCGCAGGACACCGAAGCTTTGCGGCGGGTGGATGCAGAACGGGAGCGCCTGACCGAGCGGCGGCGTTTCTGGCGGGTGCTGCGCGGTACGGTGAGCACCCTGATCGTGGTGGCGGCCATTGCAGTGCTGCTGGCCACGCTGCTGCTGCCGGTGCTGCAGGTGTCGGGCGACAGCATGAACCCCACCTTGCAGGACCGGGATGTGATCCTGCTGGTAAAAACGGACGATTGGAAGACGGGCGACTTGTGTGGCTTTTACTGGCAGAACAAGCTGCTGCTCAAGCGCATCATCGGCGGGCCGGGCGATGTCATCTCCATCGACACCAAAGGTGTCGTGAGCGTCAATGGAGAGGTGCTCGACGAGCCCTATGTGGATGAGCTGGCGCTGGGCGAGTGCGACATCGAGTTCCCCTATCAGGTGCCGGAGAGCCGCTATTTTGTGATGGGCGACCACCGCGTCACCTCCATCGACAGCCGGAGTACGGTGATCGGCTGTGTCGAAAAAAGTCAAATCGTGGGCAAGGTCTTTTTACGCGTCTGGCCCTTGTCCGGTTTTTCGTTGATCCACTGAGGAAAGGAATCCATTATGGGAATGAAGAATCGCTTCCAGGAAGCCATTCAGAACGTCCAGCGGCAGCGTCATCTGGCCCGGCGTTCGGTGGCAATGGTTCTGGTGCTGGCGATGCTGACCGCCATGAGCGTCAGCTGGCGGCTGCATCAGGATGGCATCGCGCTTGCCGCCGATGACACGCGCTATTACTGCGGGAAAGAAGAACACAAGCATACCGACGATTGCTACATCGAGGGCACCGAGCCTATCTGCGGCTATGAAGAGGGCGAAATCGTCGAAGAAACGATGGGTTCGGCTGATGACGCAGGGGACGGGGACTCCAGCGCTGCGGACCGGGACGAAGCCGGGAGCGAGCCGGAAAGTGAGCCCGCCACGCAGGAAGAGCCGGAGCCGGAAGTGGTGCTGCACCACCACACCGCGGATTGCTACGAGGAAGAAGAGGTGCTGACCTGCGGCATCGAGAGCGACCACGTCCATCAGGATTATTGCTACGACCAGGAGACCGGCGAACTGCTCTGCACCGAGCATGAGCACACCGACGACTGCTATACCCTCGAAAAGGTTCTGGTCTGCGGCCAGGAAGAGGGCGAGCCGGAGAAAACGGATGACGGCGCCGCTCTGTATGACATGGACGAAAACAGCGCGGAGGAGAGCGATTCTGCCGAGGAACCGGAGACCGTAGCCGACCCGGAACCCGAAAAAGAAGCCACCAAACCCGAAACGGACGACGAGATCGACACGGGCTATACCGTCCACCACCACACCGACGAGTGCTATGGCAAGGTGCTGATCTGCGGCAAGGAAGAGCACGAGCATACGGCCGCCTGCCTCATCAACCCCAACGCCGAGATCGACGCGGAGTACGACGCCAAGACCCCAGACCGCACCAGCATGGATTGGGCCCAGGACATGGTGCTCGTGGCCCAGAGCCAGCTCGGCTATACCGAGAGCAAGGCCGACGTGGACGAGGACGGCAACGGCTACACCATGTATGCCGACCAGTATTATAAGGACAAGCCCATGGTGTATGCCGACTGGGACAGCACCTTTGTGGCCTACTGCCTGTACCACGCGGGCGTGCCGCAGGATATCATCCCCCAGTACGCCAGCATCAGCGCCCTGCGTGGCGAGCTTGCCCGCATGAACTCTGAATATTATACCGATGACCCGCAGGAGTTTGCCTCCATCCTGCCGGGTGATATCGTCATGTACAAAAATGCCGAGGGCCGCGAGACCATTGGCGTGGTGTCCGACGCGGCGGTGGACGAGGAGACCGATCTGACCACGGCCCTCACCGTCATTTCCGGCGATGTCGCCACCGGCTGCGAGTCCGACGGCGAGACCACCATCGACCAGGTGGCCGAGGTGGAAGTTGCCCTGAGCGAGGTCACCAGCTTTGTGTCCGTCAATGCCGCGGAGGGGTATGGGATCAGCGATTTGATGGAGGAGGACCCGGATGCTACGACTGCATCTGAAACGGAACAGGAACTTAACATCGTAACGAAGATTACCTCTGTTACTGTTTCAGAGCACAAGAATGGAGCATGGACCCCGATTGATAAAGACCATGTAATTACATTTGGAGATAATATCCAGACACAAGTGGATTTTGTTACGAAGTTAGATACTTTCAAAAATGGAAAGACGCTGACCTATCAGCTTCCATATGGCATGGAGAAATCAAAATCCGGCCGAATTATGGCGCAAAACCCTGATGATCATGATTCGGAAATTGATATTGGTGCGGTTACAGTGGATGAAAACGGCTTGGTGAAGCTGGTATTTGATTTTAAAGATGCACCTAATATGAAAAACGAGTCTTTCAATGCATACTTCAAGGTCGATTCGGTTGCCAGCAAAAAAGCAAATCAGGCTTCCGGAGAAGTAAGTTTCCCAGGAACAGGGACCACGATCAAGCTGCAAAACCCGACGGACATTCAGACGAAAAAAAGCGGTAGTGAAATTAAACTGGATGCAAACGGGAATAAGTATGTGGAATTTACGGTGACAGTAAGCTCTACACTGGGAACGGATGGAAAGAAAGTAAAAATTTCAGATATTATTGGAAAAAGCACGACAATTGCAGGAAATTATGATGAGAATAGTTTTTCTTTGAAGAAAGGAGAAGCCTCTGTTGAGCTGACAAAGGAAACAAACCTGAAATTTGGTACGGATAGTACAACAGGAAAACCATGCTTTGAAATCAGTGATCTTGACGCACTGGAGGCAGGCGAAAGCTATACGTTGACCTACCACTATAAATTGAACGATGCGGATACATGGCCCACAGGTGAAATCGGTAATACAGCCTCTGCGATTTATGAGGGGAAAAAGGAGCCCGTTCCGGCATCGTGGAGTAAGCGGTATAGCGGTTCTCTTATTGAAAAGAGCGGAAACTATGATACTGTGAACCGTAAGATGCGCTGGAGAATCAAAATCAACAATGTAGGGCCAAGCGATTTAAATGGGTATACGGTCAAGGATACTCTGCAGTATACAGGGGCAACGATCGTAGGCGGCACAGATGGAATCAAGGTGAAATATGGTGGCTCTGGCGATAACTGGGACAGCATCAACAAAATGGTTTCGTCGAAAGGCACAGTAACGATCACCAAAAATGAGGCAGAGCAGGAAACCGGATTTACATATACATTCCCGGCAGGTTCAACGGAAAAGTATTATCTGATTGAGTATTACACCACAGTTCCTGATGACATACAGGATAACGAATTATTGAAAAACAATGCTGAGATCGACAAAGATGATAAAAAGCAGGACGGCACAACTGGCAGCGGTAAAGTAGTACGTCAGGGATGGGCAGCCGTAAAGAGTAAGGTGGATAGAGACCTGAAAAATGGTGCTACAGACAACCAGAAAATCGCTCGCTGGAATGCAACCGCAAAGTCGCCGGAAAGTGCAAGTAGTATTACACTTTGTGATCGGTTCTTTGACCCTGTAAACAGTAGCGGGCAGACCCTCAGTGAAGCAGAAAATACACATTATGCACTTCTTGGAGAACTGGATCAGGATTTGAAAAAAGGCATTCGTGTTTTCAGAGTGGGAGATACCTATACCCAGGGATTGACTATGGACCAAGCCCAAAATCGCGGAATTGAAACGGAAATTATTTATTATAATTCTGTTGATCAGACAGAAGCCAACAAAGTAGACAATACCACTGAGAATAAGGATGTCAAAATTAGAAGCTTTAAAATTATTGTAAAAGAGGGGGAGGGTTATTCTGGCAACAAGTTACGCCAGATCAATGTAAACAACTATCGCACATATGTGGATTGTTATGATATAATGTCGGGAGGTGAAACTTGGACAATTAAGAACAATCTGGTTGTTGAGAACAGCGAGACAGATGCTTCTTACACCATTACAAAGGAAAAGCCAGTTGAAAAAGAAGAATCCTTTGATAAGATGGTAGCGGCGAAATCAAATTTGCATTATTTCCAGGATAGTCTTGGCAGTGGAAAAATCGGATACAATGAAAGCGGAGACACTACATTCTGGTATAAACTCTGGATTTCGCCGAAAGATCTGTCTGCGTTCGATGGAACAGTGATCACAGATGAACTCCAGGATGGAATTGAATACACCGGAGAATATGTGATTACATTTTCCAATAGTAGAACAGCTGGTTTGGGAGATGGACAACAGATTGCAGCATATTATAAAGCTTGGAATTTGAATAACCCAAATCCGGACCATGTACAGATACAGTATACAAATAATAAACTAACGTTTACATTGAGCAACCTCACTTCTATTGTAAAAAACAATACGGACTATTCAGCGGTTGCAATCATGTTCCGTGTCAAGTTGGCGGACCAGGAAAAGTGGAACGCAGATGCAAGTATGAATGAAAATACTTACAAAAATACGGTTGTATGGAACGGCCACAAAGACGATGTAGATGTTACAGTCGAACGAAACAAATCGTATCTGGAAAAAAAGGGTGAGCAACTAAAAAAGAGTGAGGATCAATATCTGGAAGAAGTATTCTATCAGGTAAAGATCAATCCGGATGGCAAAGATCTGATCAGTACGGCAGACCAGATCACGCTAAAAGATACGTTCACAACTTCGCAGGGGGCTACAGCAGTCCTGCAGGATGTTCACCTCTACAAAGAAGATGGGACGACACTGGCGGACGAAGATATCCGAGGGCTCACGACCAAGACCGATGAAAGTGGGAGTGAGTGTAAGTATACCATTGAACTGACGGTCCCAGATGATCAGGCTTATGTTTTCTCCTATAAGTATAAGATTGACACGTCTAATCTTACACCGCAGCAGAAGGAAAATGTAAAGCTGAACAATAAAGCAAAACTGTTTGGCAAAGAGACGAAGAGCGATGAAATCCAGTACCATGCACAAGATATCAGCGCAGGAGCATACTCAAACGGACAGCTTTTGCTGCATAAGGTTCAGAAAAATCTTGAATCTCAGGATGTTGCGGGTGCAGAGTTTACATTGTCCAAACTGGACAGCAATGGGTGGACAACATGCGAGAGCGGACTTGTGACAGACCAGACAGGCGAGATCCATTTTGCAAAGAACGTATTGGAGAACACAAACACGGCTCCGGTGGAATACGATACGCTTTATAAGTTGGTGGAAACAAAAGCGCCCGAGGGCTATCTGCTGAAAGAAAATACCTCTTATTTCATAATGCTGAAACCGGGTCAAACAGAGTTAAATGCATATCAGGCTGCAACACAAAATGCTGGGAGTGTTACACCTCCGAAGCAGGAGGATGTGACATTTGCAACTTATGGAAAGACAACGGTTCTGCAAGTGGAAAACAGCAAGCTGGAGCTGACAGTCCGTAAGGTATGGAAAAATGCAGACGGGACGATTATGTCTGAGGAGCAGAAAAACAAGCAAAGTGCAATCAAGGTGGATGTCTTCAAAAAAGGTGACAACATAGCATTTGATACGGTGACTTTGAACAGCGACAACAGATGGACAGCTCAGGTAAACCTGGCAAAATGTGAGAACCTTAAGAGCAACACAAAGTTTGAAGCAAAAGAGCAGGATGGTAATAGTTATATCATCAGTTATATGGATGGTTTTGGAGTAGAACATTCTGCGAATGATGCTTACCAAAGCGGTGATACCATTGTTGTTGTAAACCAGCTTAAGCCAACGGAATTGTCTGTAGTCAAAAAGTGGAATGGTCAGGACGGCAGTGTATTGCCAAGTGACAAAGAGCCGGATTCCATCCAGTTAAAACTCTTTAAGGTGGAGAGTACGGGAGGAAAGACTCTGGTTCAAGTGGACGGCGAAGATACTGTTATGATGACCAAAACGAGCGGTTGGAAATACACCTTTACAAACCTCGATCCCACGGCCCATTATGTCGTGGAGGAAGCCAGCGTAAGCGGCTACACGGTTTCGTATAGTTACCCGGAGGGCAGTAGCGATGTGGCTCCCGGCGGTACGGTGACCATCACCAACACCGAGGCCCCCACCTACGAGCTCCCCTCCACCGGCTCCCCGGGCGGCACGGTTCCTTACACGGCAGGCGGCGCGGCCATTGCGCTGGCCGCGGTGCTGTGTGGATATAACTCCAGGCGCAAGCGGAAAAGGGGGGAAGAGTGACTCCTGCAGCTCTGACCCCGGCAACAAACCGAACGTAGGAAAATAAATCCCCTCTCTGGCGTCTCAGAGAGGGGACGTAAGAAAGGTAGTAAAGAAATATGAAAAGAGTAAAACGCGTGTTGGCGCTGCTTGCAGCGTTTGCGTTGGTGCTGGCCATGGCCGTCCCGGCGTTTGCGGATGAAGTGACACATCAACTGAAAGTAAATGCGAGTGGAGAGAACCATACTTATAAGGTTTATCAGATTTTCACCGGTGAAATGAGCACCAACGAGGCAGGAGCAAAGGTTTTGTCTAATATTAAGTGGGGTGCAAATGGTACTAGAAAAACTGGTGACGCAGTTGAGACGGGCATATTGACTGCACTGGAAAGTGCAACGGGCAGCGACACTAAGAAGCTTGAAGCAATCAAGAGCTATGTTAATTGGAATACGGATGCTTTTGCAACGTTGAATCATGAGAACAGCTATGTAGCAAATGTCCCTGCTGGCTATTATCTTGTAAAAGATGAAGATAATACGCTGAATGGAAAAGATGAAGCGTACACCACATTTTTGGTAAATGTTGTTGGTGAGAATGTTGAGTTGACTCCGAAATCTGCAAAGCCTCGCGTAGATAAATTTGTTCAGGACGAGGCTGCGGATGAAGATATTGATAGCAAGGACGGCGACGGCTGGGGCAAAACGGCCGACCACGCAATCAATGAGAGCTTTAAGTTTAAGCTGACTGCAACTTTGCCGCTAGATGTCGATTTTGGCGCATATTCTACTTACAAGGTTCAGTTTACGGATACCATGTCGAAAGGTGTGACGTTTGAATCCATTGACAGCGTGACGGTTGATGGTCAGAACGTGACCGGTTATGATTGTACTGCAACTGCTGATCAGGCAGGCGGAAAGTGGACTCTTACAATCGATAATATCAAGAGCATTTCTGGTGTAAATCTTGAAGATGGCGCAGAGATTGTCGTAGTTTATAACGCACATCTGAATGAGAAAGCAGATGTGAACCATAAAAATGGTGAAACAACGAACGAGAACAAAGTTTACCTGGAGTATTCTAATAACCCGAATGCAAGCGGTAGTGGTGAAGAACTGGGCAAAACGCCGGAAGAAAACGTCTGGGTGTTTACCTATGAGGTTGACAATACCAAGGTGAAAGCCACCGATTATAAGCCTCTGGCAGGTGCAGGCTTCCGTCTGTATACAGATGCTGAATGCAGCCAGGAAGTTGCTTTGATTTATGATGAAACACTCAGTGCTTACCGTCCGACGAAAGATAAAGAGACTGGTGTTGAAATGAAATCTGCTAAGGGAACGGGTGTATTTAATATCGTTGGTCTGGATGCCGGAGTATATCATATGCGTGAGACGACCACTCCGACTGGCTACAATACTTGCAATGATGTGACAATTGTGATTAATGCAAGACACCAGAAGACGGGATCCAGTAACAAGGTTACTTTTACCGAGGATTCTAACCTGACGTATATCATTGAGAACAACGCCGGCACCACCCTGCCCTCCACCGGCGGCATGGGCACCACGGTCTTCTACGTCGTTGGCGGCGGCCTGATGGCTGTGGCGGTGGTCCTGCTGGTGACCAAGAAGCGGATGGAGAACAAGCGCTAAACCAAACCCCAAAGCAAAAAATATCCTGATAACATTAGGGAGTAGCCCATGAAAAAGAACCGCAGTACCATAATTTTAATCCTGATCTTTCTCGTGGGTCTATCCGTGATGTTATATCCCACCGTCAGCGATTATGTCAACCAGCGCCACCAGTCCCGCGCGCTGGCCAGCTATGACGAGACGGTCAACGAGATGTCGGATGCGGACTATACCGCCTATTTTGAGGCGGCGGACGCCTACAACCAACGGCTGGCGGCCACGCCCAATTCGTTCTTCACGCCGGAGCAGGTCTCCGGCTATGACGAGACGCTGGACGTCTCCGGCACGGGCATTATGGGGTATATCACCATCCCCAGGATCGGCGTGGAGCTGCTCGTCTACCACGGCACCAGCGATGGTGTTTTGCAGGTGGCGGCAGGCCATCTGGAGGGCAGCAGCCTCCCCGTGGGCGGGGCGGGCACCCATGCGGTCATCTCGGCCCACCGCGGCCTGCCCAGCGCCAAGCTGTTCACCAATCTGGACGAGCTGGAAGCGGGCGACACGTTCACCATCACGGTGCTGGACCGGGTGTTGACCTATGAGGTGGACCGGATCTCCATTGTCCTCCCCACCGAGACGGATTTATTACAGCCCGTAGAGGGGCAGGACTATGTTACCCTGATGACCTGCACGCCCTACGGCATCAATACCCACCGCCTGCTGGTGCGCGGCCACCGTGTCAACACGCGGGAGAGCCAGAAACATGTCCGTGTTACGGCGGACGCGACACGGATCGACCCCATCATCACGGCGCCTGTCATTGCCCTGCCCATGCTGGCAGTGCTGCTGATCTGGCTGCTGGTGACCACACGGAAGCGCCCGAAAGCAGGCAAACATGAGAAAACGACGAGAGGTGACCCCCATGAAACAAATTCGTAAACAGCTGGCGGCGCTGTTGCTGGCTGTGGCCCTGGCGGCAGCGTGCGCGGCCCCGGCTTTTGCCGCCGCCACGGCCGCCAGCATTGAGCTCACCCGGAAAGGCAGCATCACCGTGACCCTCCGAGATTCCGAGAGCGGGAGCGCTGTCTCGGGCGGCAAGCTGACCCTGTATCAGGTGGCCTCCATCAGTCGCCAAAATGGAAATTTGAGCTACGATTATACAAACGGTTTTGAAAATTGCGGCGTTTCCCTCGGCGATCTCTCGGAGAGCGACCTGGCCCGGACCCTGGACGACAAGCGCCCGGCCGACAGCAAAGGGGAGACGCTCACCGTGGACACCGCTGGCAAGGCCGTCTTCTCACGGCTGCCGCTGGGCCTGTATCTCGTCGTCCAGGGCACCGCTTCCACCGGGTACGAGAAGATCAACCCGTTCCTGGTGTCGGTGCCGCTGGTGGAGGAGGACACGTACCTCTACGATGTGGACGCCCTGCCCAAGGTGGGCACGCTGACGCCCACCACCCCGCCGGACGTGCCGGAAGAACCCGACAAGCCGGAGGAACCGGACAAACCCACGGAACCCGAGAAGCCCACCGAGCCGGAAAAACCGACTACGCCGGAAAAGCCGACCACGCCGGAAAACCCGGACAAACCGGAGACTCCGGATCTCCCCGAGGAACCGGGCAAGAACACCCCTCCGGGTGCCGACAACCCCGATGACTGGGTGCTGAACGGCCGCCCGGATAAGAACAAGGCTCCCAATCCGGGCAACCCGGACGACTGGGTGCTGAATGGCCGCCCGACCCTGCCCCAGACCGGCCAGCTGAACTGGCCCATCCCGGTGCTGACGGCGGCAGGCACCTGCCTCATTGCAGCGGGCATCCTGCTCCGCAAAAGACACTGAGCCATGCAGAAAAGACGACTTGGAACCATCCTCATCCTGCTGGGAGCGCTGCTGCTGGCCGGGGCGCTGGGCCTGCTGGGCTACAACCAGTGGGACAATGGCCGCGCCCAGAAAGCGGCGGCACAGGTGCTGGATCAGCTGGAAACGACGCTGGACGAGCAGGAGAACCATTTGCAGCTTCTGGTGCCCACCCAGGTGGACGACACCGCCCGGGAGATGACCGTTACCGCCATTGATGGCTGGGATTACATCGGGTATCTCTCCATCCCGTCCATCGGGCTGGCCCTGCCCGTGATGAGCGAGTGGAGCTATCCGGGCCTCAAAATTGCCCCAGGGCGGTATGCGGGCTCGGTCTTCACGGACGATCTGGTCATCTGCGGCCACAACTATGCCCGGCATTTCAGCCCTGTCAAGCGGCTGGCGGTAGGCACCACGGTGCAGTTTGTGGATATGGACGGCCGGGAGTGGGACTACACCGTCTCCAAAGTAGAGACCCTGCAGCCCACCCAGATCGAAGAGATGGTGGGCAAGGCGGACGGCGATGACTGGGATCTGACCCTCTTCACCTGTACCACCGGCGGCAGTGCCCGCTGTGCGGTGCGCTGTACCCGGGTGGAGACGGCTTCCTGAAGTTTCCGAATTGGAATAATTTATGCGGATATTACAAAAAGGCACGCTCTCTTTGGGAGAACGTGCCTTTTCCGCATCTTATTCTAGGTTCCGGGGAGATCAGTAGTGCAGCTGGTCAGCGGTCAGAGCTTCCAACACGGGCAGCATGGCGGCTGCTTCCGCCTTGGCCTTGGGCAGGTCCATATCGCGGTAGTTGCCGCACTCCACCTCACTGGCACCGGGGACGGCACCCTCAAAAGCGGCCATGAAGCGGAACGAGTCCACGGTCAGGGCCAGCGCCTCGGCGGGGGTCAGGCCCCGGGTGAGCAGGTAAAAGCCGGTGCGGCAGCCCATGGGGCCGACGTAGATGACGCCGTCCTTGTAGGCGCTGTTCCGCGCGTAGGTGGCAAACAGGTGCTCCAGCGTGTGGGCCGCGCCGGTGGTCAGGTAATCGCCCTGATTGGGCTTTTTCATCCGGATGTCCCAGGTCAGCACATCGCCGTCCTGGCGGCTCAGGTACATGCCGCGGTCCAGTTTGGTGTGGTCCACGCAAAAGCTTGCGATCCGTTCCATTGCTACTTCCTCCCAATCTTTCAGGTAAAATCAGGCCTGCAGGCGCTGCACGCTGCCGTGCGCGCAGTCCACGGCCACCATCAGGCCATCACGGATGTGGCTGGTAGCACCGGCGGCACCCACGATGGTGGGCTTGAGCAGAGCCTTGCCGGCAATGGCAGCGTGGCTGTTCAGGCCCGGCTCCTCGACCACGATGGCGGCGGCGTCACGGACGTAGCTCAGCATCTCGTTGGAGGTGGAGGACACCACCAGGACCATGCCGGGCTTGAACTTGGCCCGCAGCTCGTCCAGGTTGTGGCAGACACAGGCCTTGCCGGTGGCGTTGGCCAGGGCAGAGCCCTCAGGGCCGATGCCCACGCCGGTAGCCAGGCAGTTGCCGATCATGTGGATCTTGATCATGTTGGTGGTGCCGGACACACCCACGGGGACGCCGGCGGTGACAACAGCCAGCTCGCCGTCGTGCAGGTAGCCGTTCTCTTTGGCCAGGCTGGTGGACATCTCGATCAGCTCATCGGTGCTGTGGGCCAGAGCCATCATCAGCGGGGTGATACCCCAGGAGATGGCCAGCTGACGCTGCACCTGCTCGTTCATGACGCAGGCAATGATGGGCTGTGCGGGGCGGTACTTGCTCAGCAGGCGGGCGGTATTGCCGGACTCGGACACCGTGACGATGGCGGAAGCGTTGACGTCCTTGGCGGTCAGGCAGGCAGCGTGGGCGGTTGCGTCGCTGACGCTGATCTGGCCGTTGCCGGCATCCACCAGACGGTTGTCGCGGTAGTGCACCTCGTTCTCGGTGCGCTCGGCAATGGCGGACATGGTCTTGAGGGCCTCCACGGGGTAAGCGCCTGCAGCGGTCTCACCGGAAAGCATGATGGCAGAGGTGCCGTCGTAGATGGCGTTTGCCACGTCAGAGATCTCGGCACGGGTGGGCCGGGGGTTGACCATCATGCTGTCCAGCATCTGGGTAGCCGTGACAATGGGCTTGCCAAAGGAGAACGAGCGGTCGATGACGCTCTTCTGGATGCCGGGCAGCTCGGTGAAGTCGATCTCAACGCCCAGGTCGCCACGGGCAACCATGACGGCGTCGGCGGCGGCCAGGATGCTGTCGATGTTGTTCACGCCCTCGCGGTTCTCAATCTTGGCGATGATGCGGATGTTGGAGTCGTACTCGTTCAGCAGGTTGCGGATGTCGTACACGTCCTGTGCGGTGCGCACAAAGGAAGCGGCGATGAAATCAAAGCCCTGCTGCACGCCGAAGATGATGTCGTCGCGGTCGCGCTGGCTCAGGTACGGCATGGAAAGGTGGACGCCGGGCACGTTGACGCCCTTTTTGTTTTTGATCTTGCCGCTGTTCAGCACCTCGCAGGTGATGTCGGTGTCGGTCACGTTGGTGATGCGCAGCTTGATGAGGCCGTCGTCCAGCATGATGGTGCCGCCCTCGTGCACATCCTGGGGCAGGTCCTTGTAGGTGATGGAGCAGATCTCCTTGGTGCCCTCCACCTCACGGGTGGTCAGGGTAAAGGTCTGGCCTGCTTCCAGCATCTCCACGCCGTTCTTGAACTCTTTCAGGCGGATCTCGGGGCCCTTGGTGTCCAGCAGAGCAGCCACGGGCTTGCCCAGCTCGGCACGGATGGCTTTCAGGTTGTCCAGGCGGCCCTTGTGCTCCTCATAGGAGCCGTGGGAAAAGTTGAAACGGGCCACGTTCATGCCGTTGGCGACCAGCTCGCGCAGCACGCCGTCCTTATCGGTGGACGGGCCCAGGGTGCAGATGATCTTTGTTTTTCTCATATAAAGTACCTCCAACTACGTCTCTTCAAATTTCACTCTATCACACAGCGGAAACTACATCCTCCCGCTGCTTTTGGCAGAGCCAAACTGCCAGGGAAAACGCTTGATGGTTTGTTTGTTCAAAACCCCACCACCTTATATTATAAACACTTGGATACAATAGAGCAAGAAAAATATTTGCTAAGAAACCCTTAAGATTTTATACCAACCGCCAAAATCGGTTGAGCGGTCGGTTTTGGCCCCTTAAATTTGCTGAAACCATGTCCGAGTGCACGATACTGCAACAAAAGGCTTGCACAAACAGCCAACTGCGCCTATAATAGAGCTAAGAAAAAGTCTCACTTTTTGGGGTGCATGGTGCCCCGGGAGCAGGGACCCGAATTTTGAAAAAACGGAGGAACCACTGCAAATGGAAAAGCGTGTTTTTCTGATCGTTCTCGACAGCTTTGGCATTGGCGCGGAGCCGGACGCCCCCGCCTTTGGCGACGCGGGCACCAACACCCTGGGCGCGATTGCCAAGCACCCCAACTTCCACTGCCCCAACCTGCAAAAGCTGGGCCTGTTCAACATTGACGGCGTGACGGCAGGGGAGAAGAGCCCCGCCCCCGAGGGTGCCTTTGCCCGCCTGCAGGAGCAGAGCATGGGCAAGGACACCACCATCGGCCACTGGGAGATCGCCGGTGTGGTCAGCCCCAAGCCGCTGCCCACGTTCCCGGAGGGCTTCCCCGATGCCCTCATCCAGGAGTTTGAGGAGAAGACCGGCCACAAAGTGCTCTGCAACAAGCCCTATTCCGGCACCCAGGTGCTGAAAGATTACGGCGAACAGGCCATGAAAGAGAATGCCCTCATCGTGTACACCAGTGCCGACAGTGTGTTCCAAGTGGCCGCCAACGAGGAGCTGGTGCCGGTGCACGAGCTCTACCGTTACTGCGAGATCGCCCGTGAGATGCTGAAAGGGGAATACGGCGTGGGCCGTGTCATCGCCCGGCCGTTCCTGGGCCACACGGCTGATACGTTCTACCGCACCACCAACCGCCACGACCTGAGCCTCAAGCCGCCCCGCAAGACCATGCTTGACCTGCTGAAAGACGCCGGCAAGGACGTCATCGCGGTGGGCAAGATCTTTGATATCTTTGATGGCGAGGGCGTCACCGAGAAGATCAAGACCACGGGCAACACCAACGGCATTGCCTTTACCAAGGCCCTGCAGACCCGTGATTTCGAGGGCCTGGCGTTTGTCAACCTGGTGGACTTTGATATGCTCTACGGCCACCGCCGCGACGTGGCGGGTTACGCTGCCGCCGCCACCGAGTTTGACCACTTCCTGGCCGACTTCATCCCCGGGATGCGGGAGGGCGACCTGCTGATGGTCACCGCCGACCACGGCTGCGACCCCTCTTACACCAAAACCACCGACCACACCCGCGAGTATGTGCCCTACCTCATCTGCGGCAAGGGCGTCAAGCCCGGTGTGGATCTGGGCACCAAGCTCTGCTTTGGCACCATCGCCCACACCATCTGCGATTACCTCGGTGTGGACGCTTCCAGCCTGGACGGCCAGAGCGTGCTGCCGGAGATTTTGAAGTAAGCGGATTCGAGAAAAGCAAGACCCCCGTTCCGATGGAACGGGGGTCTTGTGATATCCGGGTTTATGCAGCGTCACTGGCTGCGTTGGTGTCGGTGCTTTCCGAAGAGCTGGAGGAGCCAAACAGAGCATCCAGCACCGTGGAAGCGGCCTGATGCAGGGAGGAGGCCGCCTGCTCCAGCTGTTCCTGACTGGGCATGGAGATGGCGGGGCTTTCGCCGCCCGTCTCGCCGCCCTGCGCAGGCTGGGCCTCGGATTCTGCCGGTGCTTCCGTGGAAGCGCTCTGCTCACCATCCGCCGGGGTCTCCGGGGTGGTTTCCCCATCGGCGGGAGTCTCTTCCGGGACACTCTCGGCGGGTTCTTCGACGATCACGCTGTCCGGGGTCTCCTCCGGCACGGAGACAGCCGCGTTGGGGTCTGCCGTCGGGGTGTGGACGTCGGTCTTCTCCGGGGTCTGGCTGGTGCTGGTCAGCTTGTCTTCCCCGCCCAGCACAGCTGCGACAAGGGCTTTTGCCTCATTGACGGAGTTTTCATCCGGTTTCATGACATAGAGGCTCTGGCCCTTGGCGGAGTAGCACTTGCTGCTCTTGGCACCGGTACCGGTCACGCTGTAGCTCTGGATATCCCAGCTGGACAGGTCGCTCAGCTGCATCCGGACCAGGGCCGAGATCTGCTCCTGGGACAGGCTGGTCACAAAGCAGTCCGCCATTGCATCCATCAGCTTGGAAAAGCTCATGAGCAGGGCCGGGGACTTGAGTTTTTCCACCATGGCGTCAATGACTTTCATCTGGTTGATGCCGCGCTGGATATCGCCGGTCTTAAAGGCGTGGCGCTCCCGGGCAAAGGCCAGGGCAGATTTGCCGTCCAGATGGTTCCAGCCCTCGGCAAAGGTGGTGGGGTCATAGTAGCCGGGGCTGCCCACCGAGGTGAACGCCTGATCGGAGTAGACATCCACGCCGCCGATCGCGTCGATGATGCTGATGAAGCCTGCAAAGTTGATGCGGATGTAGTGTTCCACATTCACACCGTAGAGGTTGCCCAGTGTCGCCATGCTGGTCTCCACACCATACAGGCCGGCATGGGTCAGCTTATCCTTGCTGTCGGTGCCCGCCAGGTCTACATAGTAGTCACGCGGGGTGTTGATGAGGGCCACCTGCTTGGTCTCCGGGTTGACCACCGCCAGAATGTTCACGTCGCTGCGGGCATTTTCGGTCAGCTCACCGCGGTTGTCCACGCCGCTGAGGTAGACCACGAACGGCTCTTTGGTGATCTTATTGGCTTCCGCGCCGGTGATGAGGCCGGAGGTGACATTATCCAGTGCGGCAAGGCCCTGCTGTGCCCAGACACAGCCCACGGCCAGCCCGGCGCAGAGGAAGAGAGAGAACACCCGGGACACAGCGCCCGGGGTCTTGTACTCCTGGCAGCGCTTGACCAGCAGCCAGAGCAGCACCAGCAGTGCCGTGATGAGGATGAGATACAGCGCGGGCAGCATCTGGGTGCGCCACAGCTGCACCAGAGCGCCGACACTTAAAATTGCCTGTAATACCAGCAAAATAACGCCTCGTTTCGGGGTCGATTCGCCCGGAATGGTCATCTTGTGCTCCCGGGGAGGCTCCGGTGCCTTGTGGGAGGGGGGATTGTTCCGGGGCGGTTTGGGCGGCGGAGACTGGGGCTGGGGCACCTCTGGCGCAAAGAACGCCGAGCTGTCCACCTCAATGGTCTTGTCGTCCTCGTGCCGCGCGCCCCGGCGGATGTGCCGGGAAGTATCGTCCGGGTGGGAGGAACGGTTATTTTCATCGAACATGAGAATACTCTCCTTTGACAGTGTGCCTGGCCATGGGTCAGGACACGGGAACAATGGTCAGCACGGCGCGGGCCGGCAGACAGGTCGCGGTCTGGTCTTCTTCCCGCAGCCAGCCGTAATGCTCACAGATGTGGTCCGGGCAGGGGGAGTCCACAAAGCGGGCGGCTCCGTCCTGCACCTGAATGTGCACGGTCAGGTAGCCGGTGTCCACATCGTAGGTGGCATCCTTGGTCAGCGGGAGATCCAGCACCGTGTTGGCGTCGCCGTAGGTCAGGGCAGCGGCTAAGGCCGCTGCACCCGTGCGGTGGGCGGCCCGCCAGGCAAACCACCCGCCTGCGATTCCAAGAACCACGACGGCAAAGATCAGATTGATGAGAAGCTGTTTGTGTTTCATGAACGGTTATCCAATGTTGTCGTTGAGCGGGATCTGCTCCAGTTCGGCCAGCCAGAGGGCAGCTGCCGCGTCGCTGGGCATCCGCCAGTCGCCGCGAGGCGAGAGGGTCACGCTGCCCACCTTGGGGCTGTCCGGCAGGCAGCTGCGCTTGAACTGCTGGACAAAGAACCGCCAGTAGAAGTTGCGCAGCCACTTGTACAGCACGCTGTCCGGGTACTCGGCACGGCCTGCAAAGGCGGCCTTTGCCAGCCGGAAAATCTTGGCCGGGCCAAAGCCGAAGCGGAGCACATGGTAGAGGTAGAAATCATGGAGCTCATAGGGGCCAACCAGATCTTCCGTCTTCTGCGCGATCTCGCCGTTGTCCTTGGCGGGGAGCAGCTCCGGGGAGACCGGCGTGTCCAGAATGTCCAGCAGCACGGTCTTGAGCGCTTCGGAGGCGGCAATGTCAGCCTCGTACTGCACCAGATGGCGCACCAGCGTTTTGGGCACGCCCGCGTTGACGCCGTACATGCTCATGTGGTCGCCGTTGTAGGTGGCCCAGCCCAGGGCCAGCTCTGAGAGGTCGCCGGTGCCCACCACGAGGCCGCCGGTACGGTTGGCAAGGTCCATCAGCTCCAGAGTGCGGACGCGGGCCTGACCGTTTTCAAAGGTCACGTCCAGCACGTTCTCATCCTGCCCGATGTCGGCAAAATGGCTGTGGACGGTATTGGCAATGTCGATCTCCTGGAACGAGACGTTCAGCTCGTCGCACAGAATCTCGGCATTGCTGCGGGTGCGGTGAGTGGTGCCGAAGCAGGGCATGGTCACGGCCCGCACGTCGGTGGTGGGGCGGCCCAGCTGCTTTATGGCACGCACGGCCACCAGCAGGGCCAGGCAGCTGTCCAACCCGCCCGAAATGCCGATGACGGCGGTCTTGGCGTGGGCATGATCCAGCCGCTTGGCAAGGCCGTCAGCCTGCATTTTCAAAATCAGCTCACAACGCTCGGCCCGCAGCTGCTGGTTGTGGGGCACGAACGGGGTGGGGTCCACCCAGCGGGTCAGCACCGTCTCCGTGAGGGGCAGGCTGAACTCCACCGTGGTGTAGCCGTCTGCAGCGGGCTCAAAGCTGGTGTTGCGGGCCCGCTCACTCTCCATCCGCTGGCAGTCCAGCTCGGTCTCGGCGTAACCGCCCGCAAAAGGCTTTGTTTCAGAGAGGAGAGTGCCGTTCTCGGCAATGAGGTCATGGCCGGCAAACACCATGTCCTGGGTGCTCTCACCGTGGCCGGCAGAGGCGTAGAGGTAGCCGCAGAGCAGGCGGGCGGACTGGTTGGACACCAGTGCCCGGCGGTACTCGGCTTTGCCCACCGTCTCATCGCTGGCCGAAAGGTTGGCGATGACGGTGGCCCCGGCCAGCGCGTGGAACGTGGAGGGCGGCAGAGCGCTCCACAGATCCTCACAGATCTCCACGCCCAGCACAAAGCTGGGCATCTCGCGGCAGCGGAAGAGCAGGGAGGTGCCAAAGGGCACCTGCTGGCCGCAGACGGCAATCATTTCCACCTCGGTGCTGCCCGGGGTGAACTGGCGCTTTTCGTAAAATTCGCCGTAGTTGGGCAGGTAGGTCTTGGGCACCAGGCCCAGAAGCTGGCCCTTGCAGAGGACAGCGGCGCAGTTGTACAGTTTGCCCCGTACCAGCAGCGGCAGGCCCACCAGAGCCACCACGTCCAGCTCTTTGCTGGCGTCCAGAACGCTCTGCAGCCCGGTCAGCGCTCCCTGCTGGAGGGTGCGCTGCAAAAACAGGTCGCCGCAGGTGTAGCCCGTGAGGCAGAACTCAGGGAAGACCGCCAGCTTGACGCCCCGGCCCGCGGCCTCGCGCAGCTGGGCGATGATCTGCTGGGTGTTATACACGCAGTCCGCCACCCGCAGGGCGGGGGAGAGGGCTGCGGCTTTCAAAAAACCATCTTTCATCGGAGGATTTCACATCCTGTCTGTTTTGATCAAAAAACCAGGAGCAGGGCCCCGGGTTCGTGCTCATAGTATACCACAATCTGCTCCAAACGAAAAGTAACAGTTGGAAAACAGGCGGAAAAACTTGCAAAAACAAAAAGAGCCGCCGCGTTGCCGCGGCAGCCCCCAAAACCATAAAAGTGGAAAACGAGATAGACCGTAAGCCGGGTTCTGTATTAAACGACGATCTGTCTAGACCTGCCATTGCTGACAGGTTCGTGCCGCCTTCGGGACACGCGA
>QWCK01000704.1_pt1 | contig 55617 bp, 54 predicted proteins | sample 1972571 | NCBI WGS metagenome assembly QWCK01 (sample SAMN09866710, study PRJNA288562) | Human gut metagenome isolate term2_stool, whole genome shotgun sequencing... | isolation source: gut | host: Homo sapiens | place: USA: California | reverse complement strand
TCGGGCACTTGTTTGGCTAATACTATTATTTTCATACTCGTTTATACTCGTGTTTGTTTGTGGTCATCGGTTCAAAACCTTGTTTTTTGCCTTTTTGGCAATATAGGGTTTCAGATAGTTGGGCGTCCAATACGCCGTATCAACGAAATGTCCTTTGCTAAAAGCGGCGAGCGCCTCCTTACGTAAGTCGCGTGCATACGGTGCGTATGCATCAAAATGAGCATTGGTCAATTTGATCACATCCTTGCATTTAGCGGCACCGCTACCAAAGAAGTAGACCTCCCTTTGGGCATACTGATCGGAAAAGCTTGCTTCGTCAACGATCATTGCCTGCTCCTCTGTTTCCACCGATCCGTTCGTTTGGTACAGAGCAGTATAGACTTCCATACGTCCCGCATCGATCATTGGGCAAAAAAGAGCGTCAGGAGCATAGGTAAGCCCCTCCGTGAAGCCGTCAGTCATACTGCGTAGTGTGGAAACAGCTATAATGGGAATATCGCAACCGAATGCCAAGCCTTTGGCAAACGATGCTCCGATGCGCAATCCGGTATAGCTTCCCGGGCCTTCGCTTACGGCAATAGCATCAAGCTTGAGCCCTGCTGATCGGGCACTCTGTAGAGCTTTTTGCGCAAACGAGCCAATTGTAGCGGCGTGATTACGCCCCGGTTCGCTCTCCCATTCCCCAATCAGCTCCGCGCCTTGTATCAAAGCAACGGAACAAACCTCCGCAGTGGTTTCAATGCAGAGTAATACGGGGCTCTTTGTCTGCTCATTTTCGTTCATCATTCCTATAACAGATTTAAGGGGCAATTCGTTCAATCGACCAACTTCCGTCCTCCTGTTTTTGGTACAGAAAGCGGTCGTGCAGACGGCTTGCTCGGCCTTGCCAGAACTCAATTCTGCTCGCCTTTACGGCAAATCCGCCCCACGTATCGGGGCGCGGTACCGGACGCCCTACATATTTGAGCGATTCCTTTGCGAACTGAATCATTATGTATTCACGATTAGGGATAGGACGGCTTTGCGGTGAAATGCGAGCTCCCACGCGGCTTGTATAGGGGCGTTTCCTGAAATAAGCATCGCTCAGCTCCGGTTCCAAGTGCCGAACCGTGCCTTCGATATGGATTTGCCGCTCCGTTTCGTGCCACAAAAAGGTGACCGCCACGTGCGGATTAGCCGCCATCTGCTGTCCTTTTCTACTTTCGTAATTACTATAGAAAATGATTTCTTCGTTCAGAACCTCTTTCAGTAGTACAGTACGCACGCTGGGATGCCCATCCGGTGTAGAGGTAGCTACAATTAGTGCCGTAGGCTCTAAGGCTTTTGCCTTAAAAGCGTCCTCAATCCATTGATCCACCAAATCAAAGGGATTCTGCGGCATATCGCGTCGCGTCAGCGAATGCTTCGTATACTCCCGCCTGACATTCTCCAAATGCAGATCCTCACTCATCTTTGTTCCTTTCTCCTTATCAACACCTTCCGGAGGGCGAGCCTATCCCGAAAAGCACTTTCTACCGCAAAAGTAGCGAAAAACGCGCATACGGGGGTTTCGCGCTTGCTCACACTGTAGGGGCATCGAGTTCAATCCGTCGGGCTGTAGGTATATAAGTTTCGCTTGGGGCCCATGGGGCATTTGTTACGTTTGGATGGCTTTTGTGTTAAGAAGAGCACTACGCGGACGATGAGCGATACAGCAGTTGCGGATTATTCTCTACATTTGTTGTAATATGGGAGGAAAAGTTACTATGTTGTTGCGGAGTGAAAGTACTATGTTTCGGCAGATTAATCTGTTTTTCGGAAGCATCCGTTTGGTTGCTTTTAGGCGGCTTTTCGTTTTTTGCTGCCTAATTCTGCCGCTCTTTGGTGTATGCACGGCTTTATCGGCTCAGGAGAAATACGATATCCGTTTACAGCTCAAGGAGGGGGATAGGCTGGGAATTGGGGTGAAAATAAACTCCCTAACAACGACAACAATACCGATCGTGGGCAAAGCCACCTTTAACACGAGCGAAGAGTACGCCATCACCCTACAGGTATTAGGCATCCAAGGGGAAAATTATCGCGTTAAATGCACCGTAAATAAAGTGGATGTATCCATGAAAACCAGGGGGATAGGTGGATTCGACAAGGAAGCCAATCAAGCCCTTTCGGATGCACTAAAACCGGACGAATTACGCGGAAGCTCGGTAATAGCCGTACTTACGCCCTATTTTAAGCCGGTACAAGTTCCGGGGGACGATACTTCAAAACGAATTATCAACCTATTGCAGGATGCCGTATCTCGAGCTTATGCACCACAAGCGGCTGCTATTGATGAACAAAGGAAGAAGAGCGATGGAGCCGGGAATAGCGTTACGTCAACTCTGACCTCCGTAACCGATACAAAAGTTACCATCCAAGGCCAATTTAGCGAACATGTGAAAGATAAGAAGATGGCACTGAACCGAAAGGGAAACTTTACCTATCAAATGGAACGCAAGAGCGGCTGCCCGATCAGCGGAAACATTAGCGATAAATCGACCGGCACCCAAAAAGAGCTTCTGCTAAATCTCTCGTTCCAAAGCACGCGACGCATGCACGTTACCGTCACGCGCCGATAAAAGCGCGCAGGTTAGATGCGGGTCACTTCCGTTATAGAGGGATTGGCGCGCAAACCTTCGCACACGCGCTTGATGGTATCGGTATCGTGCACCATCAGCGTGATGGTACCGCCAAAAATACCGTCGCGCGATTCCATATCCACCTTAGTGATGCTCAAATTGAAGTCCTCAGCAATGTTTTGCACTATTGAGTTGAGGATACCGGTAGAATCCAATCCTTTGATTTGAATCCTTCCTTCGGACAAACTGTGGGAGTGATCGCCCCATTCGGTTTGCACAATGCGGTTTCCGAAGCTACTTTTCAGCCGAGTAGCTACCGGACAACTGCGCTTATGTAGCACCACGTCGCCCTGAGGATTGATAAAAGCGATGGTTTCGTCCCCATAAATTGGGTGACAGCAATCGGCAATGGTATAGTTTGTTTTGAAGTCATGTTCCTCCAGAACGTAGCATTTTGTGGCATCGGGCGCATTTTCGGCTGCATTGTTGCGGAAATCCTTGTTACGGCGTGAGGAGCCAAACAGACGAGAGAAGAAATCTTTTTTGTCGCCTTCCTTAGCGAGATTTTTGAAACTCTCAGGAAGCGAGATCAATCCTTGCCCCACGGCGTAGAAAAAGTCCTCGCGTTTGTGGTAATTGTAGTAGTTGGCTACGCGGTCCAATTCGCTTGCCGTAACGGTAAGTCCGTCGTTGCGGAATACTTCTACTACTTTTTTCTCGCCTTTCGCCGCCAAATCGCGCCGTTGCCTGCGTAGGTATAGATCAATAAAGCTCTTTGCCTTGCCGGTAGTTACGTAGTTGCGCCACTCCGGCACGGGGAATTGCTTCGCACTGGTGATAACGGAGATCTGATCGCCGTTTTGTAGCGGACTGCTGAGCGGTACCAATCGGTGATTTACCTTGGCACCGATGCAGTGCATGCCTATTTCCTCGTGTATGGCGTAGGCAAAGTCCAGCGCCGTAGCGCCCTGCGGCAGCGTAATGGTATCGCCCTTGGGCGTAAATACCTTTATTTCGTCGTTAAAGAGGTTTAGCTTGATGGTATCGAGGAAGTCCATCGCATCGGGCGAGGGATGTTCCAATATTTTGCGAATGGTTTCGAGCCATTTTTCCAATTCGGAGTCCTCTTCGATGGTATCGTTCTTGTACTTCCAATGCGCGGCAACGCCCAATTCGGCAATTTCGTCCATCATACGGCTGCGTATTTGTACTTCCACCCAGGCGCCGTCGGAGCCCATCACGGTGAGGTGCAGGGCACGATAGCCGTTACTCTTGGGGTTGCTGACCCAATCGCGTATACGATCCGGCTTCACGCGGTATATATCGGTGATGATGGCATAGATCTGCCAGCAGCGATTTTTATCGCTAACCGACTCATCGGACTCAAAAACGATGCGAACGGCAAACAGATCATAAACCTCCTCAAAGGGGATTTTCTTCTGTTCCATCTTACGCCAAATGGAGTAACAGCTTTTTACGCGGGTACGGATCTCGTACTTTAGCCCGATGGCGTCGAATCGTTCGCGTAGCGGCGCGGCAAAATGCTCAAACAGTTCGCTACGTTGCGCCTCACTGTTGCGTATCTTTTCGCTTATTTCGGCATACTCCTCGGGGTGCTCTATTTTGAAGCTGAGCTCTTCCAGCTCGGTTTTGATGGCAAACAGCCCCAAACGGTGTGCTATGGGCGCATATACAAAGAGCGTTTCGCCCGCTATTTTGAGCTGTTTGCGCTCCGGCATGGCATCCAATGTGCGCATATTGTGGAGCCGATCCGCAATTTTGATCAGAATGACGCGTATATCGTCGTTCATCGTGATAATGAGTTTGCGGAAGTTCTCCGCCTGCGCGCTCTCTAACTTGCGGTCAGCAAACAGATCGCCGCTTATTTTGGTGAGCCCCTCCACGATTTGCGCCACCTTATCACCAAACAGAGCGCGTATATCCTCCACGGTATACTCGGTATCCTCCACCACATCATGCAGCAACGAGCATACAATACTGGTGGAGCCGAGCCCCATCTCCTTGCAAACGATTACGGCAACCGACAGCGGGTGCAGTATATACGGCTCACCGCTACGCCGGCGCACGCCTTCATGTGCCTTTTTGGCGAAGTTAAATGCCTTTTCGATGCGTTCCACCTTACGGCGATGGTTGCTCGCCAAATAGGCATCGATTAGCTCGTCGTATTTAGCTTTTATCAGCTGTTCCTCTTTTTCCTGCTGCGTCATCGTATTCACACACACCTAATCCATACCGTGCGCAAATATAACCATATAATGCCGAAAGCGGTTTGTTCCCCCTCCAACCCGCCCTGCTTTGGGAGCTATCCGCAGGCGCTTACGATGCAAATGGAATTTTCGTACCTTTGTATCCGAGAAAAGTCTATAGAGTTTCTGAGAAAAGTCTATAGAGTTTTTGGGAAAAGTCTATAGAGTTTTTGGGGAAAGTCTATAGAGTTTTTTCGCATACCCTATAGACTTTTTTCCGTTCCCATAGGAGGAGGCCTCCGTTAGCAGGGGAACAGAGAGCTGAAACGACCTATATAAAGAGCATAGAAGATGCAGTACAAAATCGTAAAGCAACGTGTTGCCGTGGGCAAGGACGCGGGCAAAGAGAAATATCGGATACTGCCCCTAACGAGCGGTACCGTAACGTTTGAGGAGCTGGTGCAACAGTTGGAAAAGGTTACCGCCTTTTCCTCCGGCGATATAGTGGGCTTGGTAACGGCGCTCACCGATATGCTCCGGTTCTATTTGGAGCAGGGCTACTCGGTTCAGATGGGCGATTTGGGCAATTTCCGGCTCACCTTTGGGAGCAAGGGATTTGATGCGCCGCGCAAATTTGTGGCGCAACGGGATATTCGCAACGTACGCGTATCCTATTTGCCGTCCAAAAAGCTCAAACAGTTCGAACTCAACTTCGAAAGAGCAGAGGATAACGTCCAGTAAACCCTCGCTGCGGTGGGTCGGTTAAAGGCAATCATCACGGGCAACGTCGCTCTATTGCGGCGGAACGGGCGGATTATGGAGAACTTTTTCTCCATGACGCTCATTTCGTTCCTCAATACAGCGTTTTCGCTCGTACTGTATCCGCTGCTGATCCGTCGCCTCGGGGCGGAAAGCTACGGTAGTTTTGTCTTTGCTTTCTCGTTTGTCAATTACTTTTTGGCGTTGGTTGCCTTCGGATACGATACCGTGGGTGCCAAGTACGTTGCGGTAGCGGACGGCAATAACGATAAGCGGCTTAAGAGCGAAGTGCTATCCGCCATTCTTGCCGGCAAGGGGCTGATTGCGCTCGCCGGTACGGCGCTCTATATGGGGCTCGTGCTGGCCATTCCGCTCTTTAGGGAACATTTGGCGCTCTACGCGGCGCTCGCCCTGATGATTCCCATCAACGTGCTCTCCACCGCTTGGTACTATCAGGCGATCCAAAAGAATCGCGTGAACCTGATCATACAGTTTACCGCCAAAGTACTGCTACTGGTTGGCGTGGTGCTGTTTGTTACCGGCAAGGAGGATGTGGCTGTGTATGCGCTGTGCGCCTCGGTAACGACGTTCTTTGCCATGCTCGGCTCGTTGCTGTACGTCCTTCGCAAGGAGCGGATCGCGATAAAGCGGGTTTCGCTCGGCACGCTACGCCTTTATACGCGCGAAGCGACGCCGCTCTTTTTCTCCAATATGGTCAACACCATTAAGATAATGGGGATGAACAACGCCATCGGTATTCTGCTGGGAATGAGGGAACTTGCCGCCTTTGACCTCGCCTACAAAGTGATGACCGCCGCCAACATAGCGATCCGCTCGTTGCACGCGGCGCTCTTCCCCAACTTGGTGCAGCGCTTCTCCCTCGACCGCGCTAAGCGAATTCTCCGCAAGGAATTGATTGTAGGCGTTACCGGCATGATTGCACTCATGCTGTGCAGCGGCTGGATTGTGCGCCTGTTTGCCGGCAAGGAACTGGTACCGGTGGCGCAACCCATCCTAATTATACTGGCATCGCTTTTGGTGGTGTGGATGTTTTCGGGCTTTCTCATTGATTTAGTGCTGATTCCAACGGGCCGATACCGAACGGTATTCATCAATCAATTGGTCAGTTTGGCATCGCTGGCAGCCATTGGCTATATAGCCGTCAGCATACACCGCTCGGCTGCCTCCGTGGCGCTCGCGTTAGTGCTCGCCGGTGTGGTGGAATTAGTCTTTCTTTTGTTGCAAATCTTTTATGTGCACCGCAAATCCGCTGCAAAGCCAAACTGACGCGCCCGGTACGTTGGTATCGGTTGTGATGCCTGTATATAATGTAGGCGACGTATTGGAACGCGCCGTGCTGAGCGTGCTGCGCCAAGGCGTTCCCGTAGAACTATTGCTGGTGGACGATGGCAGCACGGACGGCTCCGCGGAGCTATGCGACCGGCTCGCCGCGCAATTCCCCGTCGAGATACGTGTTTTTCATCAGCCGAACGGGGGGGTGCTTTCGGCACGTACGCTCGGATTGCGCCACGCGTCGGGCAATTATCTGATTCACTGCGATCCGGATGATGTGGTGCCTGAGGGAGCCTATCGCCGCCTTATAGAAACAATGGAGGCACAAAACGCCGATTTCGTGCTGGCACCTTTCCAACGAATACGCCAATCCGATGGCCAAATGCTGCCGCAAGATATGGAAGCACGCCTTTATGATTACCGATTGGCGCGCTTAGGTATCAAAGGGGCAATTGACGGGCAGCTCTTTTTCGAGGAAATCCTGCGAGGCTACATCCATTCGGGCCTGTGGAACAAGATGATCCGCCGAAGCCTGCTCAACGAAACGGTGCTACGTCGCTTGGAAGAGGTGGGACGACTGAACTTCCTCGAAGATAGGTATATACTAACGCTTCTACTGCTGTACAACCGTCCGCGCATCTATATAATGAATGATGCCGAACCGGTCTACCATTATTACGTGAATACCGCCTCCATAACGGAGAATATCGATTTGGAACGCTTCCTAGAGGGGCAAATTATCCTGGAACGCATTGAGCGAATGGTGGCTGCGCCCGAATCCGATGCTATAGCGCCGAGCGAAGAGGAAAAACACGGCAACGCGCTACCGCCCTTGGATAGGCACCGCCTACAGCAAGCCGCTTTGGCCGGACGCGCCCGAATAGCGGTGGGCGGCGTAATGGCATTCGGTAACCGCAAAACGCTACGCAACCCACGCTTCCCTAAGCTAACTATCGGGCAAGTTGCCTCCGCTCCGGTAAAAGGAACCATCAAAACGCTACTGATACCGGAAATGCTGGGCATTCCGCTCGCCCGACCGCTATCGCGCACCGCCAACTATCTGCGCGCCCGGCGCCTCATCCCGTGGGAACGCACGCGCTAACCGGCGCAAACCTATGGCGGCACCACGCCTAACGCACGGATTTCCACGGCACACTACCCCACTCCGTCCGATACATTACGATACACTTCGATACACTTTAATACGTTTCGATACACTTCGATACACTTCGATACGTTTCGATACGTTACGATACGTTACGATACACTTTAATACGTTACGATACGTTACGATACACTTCGATACACTTTAATACGTTTCGATACATTCCGCCGTGGACGATGTACTACCTTTGCACCGCAATACCGAATGAACAGACCTTTATACGAAAAGCAAACAGACGGCTGCATTGCTCTTTCATTCGGCTTAATAGGTTACCTTTGCAACCGTTGGGCAAATAGATCATTATGACTAAATACGCGAACAAAACCATCCTGATTACCGGCGGTGCCGGCTTTATCGGCTCCAACCTCACCAAACACTTTTTGGAACAAGGCTACAAAGTACGTTGCCTGGATAACTTTGCTACCGGCAAACCACAAAATATAGCGGAGTTTCTTACCCATCCGAACTACCTCTTTATAGGTGGGGATATACGTCGCCCAGAGGATTGCCGCAAGGCTTGCGAGGGAGCGGATTACATTCTCCACGAAGCGGCACTCGGCTCGGTTCCGCGCTCCGTAAAAGATCCCGCCACAACCAACGAGGTCAATATATCGGGCTTCGTAAATATGCTGATTGCGGCACGCGATGCCGGAGTAAAGCGGTTTGTATTTGCCGCCAGTAGTTCCACCTATGGGGATAGCCCTACGCTGCCTAAGGTGGAGCCGAACATCGGTCGCCCGCTCAGCCCCTACGCGGTAACTAAGTACGTGAATGAGCTTTATGCCGATGTTTTTGCACGTACTTACGGGATTGAATACATCGGGTTGCGCTACTTTAATGTGTTCGGGCCCAAGCAGGATCCGCACGGCGCATACGCAGCCGTGATACCCCTTTTTACTAAAGCACTGATGGAGCACCAACAACCGGTAATCAACGGCGACGGCTCCTACAGTCGCGACTTTACTTTTGTGGAAAACGTGGTACAGGCAAACCGCCTTGCCATAGAAACCACCAATCCGGACGCGGTAAACCAAATATACAATGTAGCCTTTGGCGAGCGTACTACGCTCAATCAGTTAGTGGGCTACTTGAAGGATAACTTGGCGAAGCACGACCCTGAAGTTGCCGCCATCGAGCCGCTCCACGGCCCCAACCGCGTGGGCGACATACCGCACTCCTTGGCATGCATCGATAAGGCGCGGCAGCTGCTCGGCTACGCACCGCGCTACTCCGTAAAAGAGGGCCTCGCCATTGCTTGCGACTGGTACCGACAGAACTTGTAGATCAAATTAAATAGTGAAAGTATGAATAGCATTAACAACACTCGGATAGCCGTTATCGGCTTAGGCTATGTAGGGTTACCCCTTGCACGCCTTTTTTCCACCAAATACCCCACCATCGGGTTTGATATGAATCCGCATCGGGTAGACACTCTGATGGAGGGGCACGATGCTACACTGGAAGTTTCGGACGAATTGCTACAATCCGCTCTGAACAACGGGTTCCGTTGCACTTCTAACCTTGAAGAGATCCGCAACTGCAACTTTTATGTAGTTGCCGTGCCCACGCCCGTGGACGAAAATCATACCCCCGACCTGACCCCCTTAATCGGAGCCAGCACCACCATCGGCAAGGTAATTGCCTGCGGCGATGTAGTGGTGTACGAAAGCACCGTCTATCCCGGCGTAACCGAAGACGAATGCATTCCGGTGGTAGAGAAAGTATCGGGACTTAAGCTCAATCAAGATTTTTATGCCGGCTATAGCCCCGAGCGCATCAACCCCGGTGATAAACAGCATACTGTAGAGCATATCAAAAAGGTCACCTCCGGCTCCACGCCCGAAGTCGGCAAGTATGTGAATGCCGTCTACAGCTCCGTAATCACCGCCGGCACCCATCTGGCGCCCAGCATCAAAGTAGCGGAAGCGGCTAAGGTGATCGAAAACTCTCAACGCGATATCAATATAGCTTTTGTCAACGAGCTGGCGAAGATATTCCATCGGATGGGCATCGATACGCAAGAAGTTTTGGAGGCCGCCGGCACTAAATGGAACTTTTTGCCCTTCAAACCGGGGCTCGTGGGCGGACACTGCATCGGAGTGGATCCCTACTACTTAGCACAATGCGCACAGCGGCACGGCTATAACCCCGAAATCATCCTCGCCGGACGACGCATGAACGACGGAATGGGAGCCTACGTAGCGGACCAAGTGGTTAAACTGATGCTCAAAAAGGGCATTCAGGTGCTTAATGCCCAGGTGCTGATTCTCGGCTTTACCTTTAAGGAGAACTGCCCCGATGTACGCAATACCAAAGTGATCGACATTGTAAAGACGCTGCGCGACTACAACGTGAACGTTACCATCCACGACCCCTGGGCCAACTCCGAAGTGGCTCGGCACGAATACGGCATAGAGGTGCACAATACCCTCCCCCAAGCGCGCTACGATGCCGTTATCTTGGCTGTTGCCCATAGAGAGTATGAAGCACTTGACCTCGCTCCCCTGAAAGCCGCCAATGCGGTTGTCTACGACGTAAAGTCCGCCCTCCCCACCGGCACCTACGACCAACGGCTGTAATGGCATTCGCGCTTTGGCTTAAAGGTATGCCACTATCACCTATAATAGATTGAGAAGAATATTATGGATAAGCTGCAGATACACATCTCAAACTTCAGAGCTATTGAGGATGCTCAGATAGCCGTAAATGGGATTACTGTACTTACGGGGCTGAATGCCACAGGCAAGAGTACGATCAGTCGTATGATGTACTACGCAGGCTATTATGCAAGCCACTACGAAGAGCTGATTGATGCTCAACTAGCAAAAAGGATGGAGAGTATTGTTTTTTACTTCATTCGATCTTTAGACCTACTGTCAGATGATTTGAGGTTATCTTTTATGGGTAAAGGCTATAGCCACTATTTACACAAACCTTTTTCCAAAGAGGAGTCATATCAGATAATCGCAGCTCTACAAGCGTACTATGAGGGTGGGGCTCAAGTAAAGTCCGTGGATAGAGAGCGGTTGGGACAAATCTTTGGCAAGAAAATCAAGAACAGATACGACTTTCTAAACCATCTAGACGGGCTAAAGAGCGAGATTGATAATATTTATGATGATTATAACAAGACCCTTTATGAGCGACCATCTCTCCATCTATTAAACAAGCTTGTTGAGCTTTTCGACACACAAAAAGAGACCTTGATAAACTCTTTAGAGGTGAAGGAAGATGATATGGGAATCATTAGCTCTAAACGGAAGAGTATTGGACTTTTCTCCTCATTCGATAATGTCTTTTACATTAACACTCCTGTGATTGCCAATTTCTCAGGTGATTTTCTAACAAGTCTGCTTGATCAGAATTGGGTTGATCTCATTAAGCTTTTCTATAACAGAGAATCAACGATATTGAGTGATATGGAGCTCAAGGTCTTAGCCTTCCTTACAAAGATTACACATGGTCAAGTGGAGCTTCCTTCTAATAGTCAAGAGAGCATATGGCAAACACGTAATATATTCTTTACCGAGAGCAGTGGGGAGAGCTACGCTATCAAAGAGGTCGCCACGGGTATCAAGAGCTTTGCACTCATACAGTCGCTACTTCAGAAGGGGTTACTTACTGAGAGGACTCTGCTCATCATTGACGAGCCCGAGGCTCACCTGCACCCGCAGTGGACGGTCGAGTATGCCCGTATCATCACCACATTATACCGAGAGCTGGGCGTTAGGTTTCTCCTTGCCACCCACAGCCCGCGACTGGTACAGTCGCTCTCCTTGTTCGCCAGCGAAGAGGAGGAGATTGACAAGTCTCTGCTATTCTATATGAGTGAGCCAACAGGGACAACGCCCGTGCGCTACCGCTTTAGAGAGTTGACCGAAGAGGAGGGCATAGAGCCTATCTTTGGTTGTTTCAACACAGCCTACGATGTTATGAACCAGTACATCGCAGAGGAGTAAGAAGATGGTACAAAAAAAGCAACACCAAATATCTTTTGCCCCATACAGCACAGGGCTAACGAATGCTTTGATTCACAAATTAGGTTATGCTAAGCCTCTCTCTGACCTCTTGAGGGATGAGGGTGCAAAAACGAATGCAATACCCCAAGACTTAGTCATTGATCTAGATGATTTGGCAAGGGCTGCAACACTTGGAGACAAGCCCAGTAGTGTAGACATGCTCTTCGGCTGTGCGAACAATCTGATTCAGCTTGTTGAGTGCAAATATCGAGTAGGGGGCAAGAAGAGAGATCGTAAGAGCCTCACGCCACCAGCGAAAAGGGAACTAGAGAATAAAGTTAGGGACACGAGACAGCTGTTGTTTGGGAAAGATCTCGGCGCTGGCTTTGCCCCCGCGCTGTTGCTTCTATTCAGTGATAGACACATAGCGCAAGCTCGTGCCTGGGTCAACGACTACAACGCGGGAAAGAAGACTCCTCTATACAAAGAGATGACCACCACCGACTTTTTAGACACCTTTTTCTCCTCAAAATGAACCTCTGTTATAAGCCACACGCAAGATAATTCAAATCCCCTGATATGATTGCTCAAGAAAAGATTGATAAGCAGTATCTCCCTATCTCTATATGGAGACCTATACTGATACTTTCCATTGTGGTTGGGCATAGCTTCGCCATCTATAGTGGTGCTTGGCAGTATGACTTTGAGAGTGGTGTAGATTACATTGCAGCGTATAGTTGGCAGAACTCTTTTTTCATCAGTTTCCAGCTAGAGGCTTTCTTCTTTATATCTGGCTATCTCTTTTGGATGGGACGATATATTGAGAAAACGCTTACTCCTAGTACTTACTATCAGTTCATTAAGAAGAAGTTTGCGAGGCTATATATTCCTTCCATTGTATTTAGCCTGTTATATCTCTACTTTTTTACTTCGCCTATAGATACTATTGATTTATTGAATGCTTTACTCTTAGGGGAAGGACACTTATGGTTCTTGCCTACTATCTTCTGGTGCTTTGCAATACACCGCCTTCTAGCCAAGTGGGGGCGGGAGCACCTAAGGCTTTACCTGCTATTCTCCTTTCTTGCTATCTATGCTGGGGGTATGGTTTATCATATTCTGCCCAGTCCCTTCACTTTTCTGCTATGTAGAGTTTCTCGTTACTATTTTTTCTTCGCACTGGGAGCTAATATTCGAAACACAAAAATGGACAGTAGACTTAGAGAAGCATCTTCTAAAAGAATCGTACGATACTTCACGCCACTCTTTGCTTCACTTTTCCTTGGGCTGTGGGTAGTTTGTATGATTGACAACTGGCATTTATTTGGACACAATAATATTGAAAGGCTCTTAGATTTTGCCGTAAGTCCTATATGCGCCCTGTGCGGAACGTTAGCTATGTACACAACTTGGCTACTTATGGAGCAGCATAACCATTCTTTTAAGTTTGCTCAACTATGGGTCTACCTATCCAGTATCTCCTTTGGGGTGTATGTGGTACACCAGTTCATTCTAGTTGAAGTCGTGAATAACTATCTACTACAACTGCAATCCATTGTGGGGGCATGGGCGATACCTTTTTTCCTCATTATTATCGGTACTTTAGGCTCTATTGCCGTGGTGGAGGCCTTCAAAAAAACACTGTAACTGAAAATCAATAGACTACACTAAATACATCATTCTTAAACTATTAGATTATGAAGATAGCTATAGCAGACCGCAAGGGCAGTTACTCTGATTACTGGATTAAGTACTGCGAAGAGCATGATATTCCCTACAAAGCCGTGAATCCTTATGACACGGATATTGTAGCGCAGGTAAGTGATTGCGATGCGTTTATATGGCATCATCACCATGCGAATTACAAAGATGTGCTCTTTGCCAAGCAGCTACTATTCTCTTTAGAGCAGGCGGGCAAGGTAGTCTTCCCCAACTTTAGAACGGGTTGGCACTTTGATGATAAGCTGGGGCAGAAGTACCTCTTTGAGGCTTTAGGGGTTCAGGCTGCCAAGTCATGGGTCTTTTATGATAAGAAGAGTGCCTATAAATGGATTGAGACGGTAGACTTTCCTAAGGTTTTTAAGCTGAGAGGCGGAGCTGGTTCTGCAAATGTGAGGTTAGCTCGCACCCCAAAACAAGCAAAAGCCTTTGTTCGTAAGGCATTCCGCCGAGGCTTTGCATCTACCAATCCCCTCTTTTCGGCAAAAACTCAATGGCAAAACTTCGTCAAGGGACAAGGTCGATTTTACGATGTCGCTAAGTATATAGGACTATATCTATTCCCTAGACTTAATGGGGGTAGGCGTATGCCTCGACAAAAAGGCTATGCCTACTTTCAAGAGTTCATACCCAACGAAGGGTTCGACTATAGATTTGAGATATCGGACAACAAGGCTATTGCCATGGTACGCATGTGTAGGGAGGACGACTTTAGAGCATCCGGAGGGCATGACGATAGATTTGATACTACCTTAATCCCTAAGGATGCTGTTGAGTTTGCTTTTGAGTGCTATGGCATATTGGGGGTACAATCGGTAGCCCTTGACATTGTTAGAGAAAGAGAAACAAGAGATCTATATCTAATTGAGGTGTCCTATTGTTATGGATTAGATGCTGATGAGTTTGAGCACGGATATTGGACTCGTGATGGCAGGCATCATCAAGAGCCATTTAATGGAGTATACTGGATGATTGAAGATGTTATTAACTCCCTTGTGCACAATAAAGAGGTCACAGAATGAAAACATTTGATATCATAGGATTTCCGATCAACTTAGGATGTGATAAGGACGGAAACGAGTTAACTCCCTCGATCCTTAGGACGGATGGTTGTTATACCTCCTCTATGCATCAAGTGAATGACTTGGGAGACCTCCCCTGCACACCAAGAGAGGCTATTGTAGAGGAAAAGTATGCATCGCACCCTAAAATCAAATATTTCAAGCCTATATTAGGAGCCTCGCGCCCTTTAGCAGAACGAGTATCGCACTCCATAGAGCAGCAACACATTCCCCTTTGTATAGGTGGCGACCATGTGATGGCTTTTGGTAGTATTGCAGGCGTTGGGTTGACCTTAGGAGCGGAAAACTATGCTGTTGTATACATAGATGCCCATGGGGACTTCAATACTGAAGCCACTTCCTTTACAGGCAATATGCATGGCATGCACCTTTCCTTTCTTATGGGATATGGCGAGGCTGATATTACTAACTTTTGGGGGAGAAGCCCTCTATTAAATCCTAAAAACATCTACTTCTTAGGTGCCAGAGCTTTAGATCCGGGAGAAAGAGAGCGAGCAACTAGGCTCAATATGTTCCTCCGTAGCTCAGAGGAGCTTAATACCTCAGATCCCATTGTGCTCTGCTCCGAGATATTGGACGATATCAAGCGAAAGGGTATTCACCACATTCATCTTAGTTTTGACATCGATGTAGTTGATCCTCATTTTGCACCGGGAACAGGTGTGCCCGAAGAAAAAGGCATCACACCTGCTCTTGCTTATGTCTTAGTTCGGCAACTAATGCTATCAGATATGGTGAAATCAATTGACTTAGTAGAGCTTAACGCAAACCTAGACCATGACCGCATAACCGAAAGGATTATGCAGCAAGTATTGAGTATTATACTAGAAGGGTAAGGAAGACTGAGCCTCGATTTAGAAAACCCTAGTCAATGAAGTTACTGATAAGAGTTAAGAGCCCCCTTAATAAAGAGAGCAAAGTTGTTGCCGGAAACTTCCTCTCCCTCTTCCTTTTGAAGGGGGTAGACTTTCTCATTCCGCTCCTCACGTTGCCCTATCTACTTCGGGTCATCGGGAATGATGGGTATGGGCAGATTATGTTTGCCCTTGCGCTGATTAACTATTTTATAGGCTTTGCTTACTATGGGTTCAATCTTACAGGAACAAGATTTGTAGCGGCTAACAAAGGGTCTAAAATGCGCTTGCAGTATATCTACACTGTTGTTAACTCGACTAGATTGTTTCTCTGCATTGTTTCGTCTATACTCATTGTTGGGCTGGTATTCAGTATTCCTTCGTTTAAAGAGTACGCTACTCTCTATTTGCTATTTACACCGATGATATGGGGGGGAGCTCTCCTCTCTGACTGGATGTATCAGGGATTAGAACGAATGAAGTTCATCGCCATCCTAAACACAGGGGTCCGACTCATATTTCTTATTGCCGTATTTGCTTTTATTCATGGGCAAGAAGACCTTTGGGTGTATCCTCTCTCTCTCTCAGTAGCCTATATAGTGAGTGCATTCATTAGCCACAGGTTATTACGACGACTGCTTGGACTGAAGTTTAGACTGTGTCGCTTTAAGCATATCTCAAAAAGACTGAGAATAGACTTCCCAATCTTTATAAACCAGTTTGTGCCAACCCTATACAATAACACGAGTGGATTTATACTTGGGCTGGTTGCGCCCATATCAATGGTCGGGATATATTCGGCCATCAAGAAGGTTGCAGATATATTTGTGACCCTAACAGATCTCTTTACAAGAGCGATATTTCCAAACATTGTACGTAATCAAGAGAAGTTTAATCGCTACAGCAGGGGCATGATAGCAATAGGTCTCTTCTACTGCCTACTTCCCATTGTCTTCGCTAAGCTTGTCTTTCTCTATCTAAATATGCCCCTTAATGGAAATATTGGAATCTTGGCAACGCTAATGATTGGCGTCTTTGGAATTATCCTCTATGATGTATTCGGGGTTAACTACTTTATTGCCAGAGGTCAAGATAGGATCGTAATGAGAAATACCCTAATAGCATCTCTTGTCGGTTTGATACTTGCATATCCTTTAATTGGTTACTTAGGCATAATCGGTGCGTCCATAAATCTAACTCTAGCACGGCTATTAATGGGGGGTGGAATGTTGTTTAGATACCGGAAAACGATATGAAAACACCTATAGTCATCCGAAAAAGTCCAAACGCCCGAACCTTCGCAGAACGTTATGTAGGGGGTATCACAACAAACAAGAAAGGATTAATTTGAAGTTATGAGAGAATTTAGTACTTTGAAGAAGCATCCCAAGCTTGGAGCTATGACTTTTGTTGGAAGTCTACTCTTGTATACCATCGCATACACACTAATTGCCCCATTTGGGGGAAATCGATTTTTTGATCGTGGGCTACTTGTTTTATTGGTTGCAATAGAAATGATTGGCACACTTCTCTTCTATTATTACTATGGTAAGGCAGATAATCTTAGATATAGACACATTAAAAAGCTGGTTAACTTCTTGGTTGCTTTTAGTATACTCTGTTTTGGCTATGCTATTGTGGAGCTCGCCATCGGTGATATTCAAAAAGTTGCTAATAACTTACCAACCATTATTAGCGTTGGTTTGTGCCTTCCCGCAAGCTTGTACTATCTAAGAGGTGTGAATTCTAGGACTATTGGGAAAGTCTTATTATGGTCTTTCCTACCCATCTACTTATATTCTTTCCTCAATAATATCCTGCAATTCAGTGGCTTCGGTGGCTTTTCTGAAGACGTCTTTCTCTATGGGAATAATGTTGCTTACAACTTCGTTATTCTCACCCCCTTGGCTCTTTTTGCATATAAAGACAAAAAGTGGATAGGTCTATTTCTTTTATTATTACTCTCTCTTCTCGTTTTCTTATGTTCCAAAAGAGGTGCAATACTCACACAAGTACTAATCATTCTAATCTTCATTTTTAGGGGACCCTACAAGTTCGGCAGATGGGGTTTTGTTATTTTATTCATCGTAGGTATTTTAGCTTTGAAACCGATTGTATCACGTATCCAAAAGATGGAGGTTTCTCCTTTAGAACGTTTTGAAGACAAAAGTGGTTCGGGAAGAAATCAAATCTATTCTTTTATTCTTGATGGCATAAAGGAATCTACGATTGCCTCTCTTTTATTAGGTCATGGGTTTTATGCGACAGCAGATTTTACCCAAAAATCGCTTGGATACAATGTTGCCATAGTAGCTCATAATGACTGGTTAGAGGTAACATACGACTTTGGTTTGTTGGGATTGATTCTTTATTTGTCTATATTTTTCTCCCTACTTAAAGCTACTATAAAGAGCAATAAACAAAACTCACGATTTTTACTACTCACTTTAGCCATTTTCTTAGTAAGAGCAAGTTTCAGTATGGTATTTGCAGACAAGGAGTCTGTACTATTCTATACAATAATCGGGCTAATTCTACTTGAAGATATTAGGACTTATGAGCTACATAGTTCTACCAAAGAAAATGGGAGAATATCATGAAAAAAATAGTCATATTCACTGTTTCTATGGGAGCGGGCGGTGCTGAACGTGTCATTAGTTTACTATTACCTAAGTTAATTGAAGACTACGAAGTACACCTGATCCTTATGTATAATAGCATCTACTATGAGATACCTAGAGAGGTGAAGGTGCAAGCCGTTTTCCCTAATGCCAAAAATAATCTATGTAGAAAACTAACCAGTTTATCTAAAACCAGAAAATTTCTTAACGACTATCTTAATTCGAAGAAGATCGATTGTGTTATATCTTTTCTCACTCGGCCAAATATCATAGCTGGAATGCTGAAGCAGAATGCACCTAATATACGATTCATCCTAAGCGAACGAAACTATACCCATCTTATGTATTCCAGCCGAACCGCAATTGAATCAAGGTTTATAAAGTGGATGATTCAAAAGTTTTACAATCGAGCTGATGCTTTATTTGGGAACTCAAACTATATTATTGAAGGGTTACGGAAGGATTATGGTATACGAATCCCAATGAAAGTAATTTATAACCCAATCATTATCCCACCCAAAGCCATAAATCTTAATAACAGCGCTACTCAAGAAGAGAAAGTGAGAAAAATCATAACTGTAGGAAGTTTTAAAGAGGTCAAAAATCACGCTCTGCTCATACATGCAATGAGTAAACTTCCTAATCATCACTTGACAATATTTGGCGATGGAACCCTCCGCGATTCATATGTAGCACAGATAAAACGCCTCAATTTAGAGAAGTTAGTCTCTTTACCAGGTCAAACCTCTCATATACAAGAGACCCTACTTGATTATGGTATTTTTGTCCTTAGTTCAGACACTGAAGGGTTTCCGAATGCACTCTTAGAAGCACTCAGCGTAGGAATCCCTACTATTTCAACGAACTGTTTCTCAGGTCCATTAGAAATGCTAAATGAAAACAAAGCCATAAATATACCTAGAGGAAAGTTTGCTATTGCTAAATATGGTATTCTCGTCAATCCAAAAGATGAAGAAGGGCTTGTTGCTGCAATTCTACATCTGTCATCTAACTCTGAGCTATATAATCATTACTCTATCGTAGGTAGAGAACGAGCAAAACACTATGACCTTTCTAATATCTATAGAGAGATAAAATCTTTAATCGAAGTCAGTGCTAACATATGAAACTACTACGAATCGTCACTTCAACCGTTTCCTTAGTTCTGATCAAGGGGCAATATCGCTACTTGAGAGAGCATGGCATTGACGTTATTGTTGTGACAGGGCCACCACCTCTTTCAGATAAGGACATTGCCCTACTAGAGGGGGCTCCGCATAGACTGATGCCTCATTTGGTACGTCCGATTTCCGTCTGGAATGATGTAAAGGCTCTCTTTGAGCTGATTAAGCTCATCAGAAGGGAAAAGCCTGATGTCGTCCACGCCAATACACCTAAAGCATCACTTCTTGGCATAACAGCCGCTTGGTGGTGCCGCGTACCTCATCGCATCTATACAGTAACCGGACTCCGCTTTCAAACGGCTACCGGTCTTTTCCGTCGATTGCTTATCACTATGGAGCGTATCACATGTAGGTTAAGTACGAAAGTAATCCCCGAGGGTGATGGCGTGGCAAAGACACTACGCGCCGAACGGATTACACGCAAGCCGCTCAACAAACTACACAACGGCAATATTAACGGATTGGATTTGGCACACTTTGATAAGAAGGCTATACCTATGGACTTACTGAACATAGCTAAGTCCGAAACCGGCTTTACCGATAAACACTTTACCTTTATCTTTGTTGGTCGAATTGTTAAGGATAAGGGGATCTGTGAACTTTTGGAGGCTTTTTCTCGTCTGTATCAAGAGGATCCCGATGTTCGCTTGGTACTTGTAGGTGACTTTGAGCAAAAACTTGACCCACTACCTGAGGAGGTCGATCAAACGATAAAGACGCATAAGGCCATTTACTGTACAGGATGGCAGGATGATGTGCGGCCATGGCTCGCGGTTGCCGATGCACTTGCTTTTCCCTCCTATCGGGAAGGATTTCCCAATGTGGTGATGCAAGCCGGTGCAATGGAATTACCTTGCGTAGTTTCCGATATTAATGGTTGCAATGAAATCATTATAGAGGGAGAGAATGGACTAATTGTACCACCTCACGATGCTTTCGCTCTCTATCATGGGATGAAACGCATTATGGAGGATAAAGTGCTATATAATCATTGCAAGCAGAATGCGCGACCACTGATAGCCTCCCGCTACAAACAGGAAGATGTATGGCAAGCCACTTTAGAGATGTACCAAAGCCTAACAAGCAAATTGAATAAATAGAGACAAAAGAAGCATTATCTTTGTATAGCAGTATAGTCTACAATAACGCACCAAGCCCACCTAATAATGAATATGATCTATAGGAAGTATATCAAACGCTTGCTGGACTTCACGGGAGCATTACTAATGCTGATTGTGCTGTTGCCATTGCTTCTGGTGGTGACGGTGTGGCTACACTTTGCGAACAAGGGTGCGGGAGCGTTTTTCACACAGGAGCGCCCGGGCAAAGATGAGCAAATCTTTCAGCTCTACAAGTTTAAAAGCATGACCGATGAGCGAGACGAGGAGGGCAATCTGCTCCCCGATGGGGAACGGCTCACAGCTGTGGGTCGCTTCATCCGCAAGACTTCACTGGATGAGCTTCCCCAACTGTGGAATGTACTTAAGGGAGATATGTCCTTTATAGGGCCACGACCGCTATTGGTACAATACCTACCGCTGTACAGCGCTTCACAACGTCGCCGCCACGAAGTGAGGCCTGGCATTACGGGCTGGGCGCAAGTATCTGGTCGTAATGCGATAAGCTGGGAGAAGAAATTCTCCTTAGACGTTTGGTATGTTGATCACCTCTCTTTTCGCCTTGACTGTTTCATTTTATGGCGCACCTTTATCAAGGTTTTGAAAAGAGAAGGTATCAGCTCTGCAAACTGTGAAACAATGGAACCATTTGAGGGATAAACAGACTATGAAAGATATCGTAATAATCGGAGCTGGAGGACTCGGAAGAGAGATTTTAGGACTAATACAATCGGTTAACAGAAAGAAACCACACTGGAATGTCAAAGGATTTTACGATGATGGCATGGAATGCGGAAATCTCATTCATGGTCTGCCTATACTAGGAAAAGTCGAGGATCTTAATTTACAGCAAGTATCTCTTGATGTTGCTATTGCTATCGGTGATTCAAACACAAGACGAAAAGTATACGATGGGCTTAACAAACAGCACCTCTCTTTTCCTGCCATTATCAGTCCCGATGCTATTATCCTTGACGAGGTGAGTGTCTCTATTGGCGATGGCGTTCTTTGCTGTGCCGGTACAATTCTTACTTGCGATGTTGCTATTGGAGCTTTTACGCTATTGAACCTATGCTGTACGGTTGGGCACGACACTGAGATAAGTCCATTTTGCTCCTTTATGCCGTCGGTGAACATCTCCGGAGAAACACGTATTGGATCGGAGGTCTATATGGGTACAAACTCATCTATAATCAACCGCACCTCTATTGGAGCAAACACAACGATAGGAGCAGGAGCCGTGGTTACAAAAGATCTCCCTGCAAATTGCGTTGCCGTGGGCTGTCCCGCAAAACCGATAAAATACAAAGAGTGACGTCTATAACGAATGTGTTTGTGAGAAAGAAAGAAAGAATATATAGCAGAGTCAATAGTCAATAAAGAATAGATATGAATGAACGAATATGGTTGTCGCTCGCCGAAATGGGTGGCAGAGAGCAAGAGTTTATACAATCGGCATTTGATACCAACTGGGTGGTACCTCTGGGGCCCAATGTGGATGGCTTTGAGGAGGATTTAGTTCGCTTTTTGGGCATTGAGGGGCATCGGGTAGTGGCACTAAGTGCCGGAACGGCTGCGCTTCACTTAGCTTTAGTTATGCTGGGGGTGGGTCGCGACGACGAAGTTATCTGTCAGAGCTTTACCTTTTCGGCAAGTGCCAATCCGATTGCGTACCAGGGGGCTACCCCCATATTTGTGGATAGTGAGCCGGAAACGTGGAATATGGATCCGGAATTATTGGAAAAGGCTATCAAAGAGCGTATTAAAGGCGGCAAAAAACCCAAAGCGATTATTCCGGTTCACCTATACGGAATGCCGGCTAAAATGGACGAAATTTGCGCTATCGCCAATCGGTACGAAATACCGGTGGTAGAGGATTCCGCTGAAGCATTAGGCTCTGAATACAAGGGGAAGAAATGTGGCACACTGGGACGCTTCGGTGCGCTTTCCTTTAACGGCAACAAGATGATTACCACCTCAGGGGGCGGCGCCCTTGTTTGTCCGGATGAAAAGGCAGCCCAACGGGTAATGTTTTTCGCCACACAGGCTCGGGAGCCGGCTCCGCACTATCAGCACGAACATATTGGCTATAACTATCGCCTAAGCAATATTAGTGCCGGTATCGGACGGGGACAGATGTGTGTGCTCAGCGAGCATATCGCCAAACGTCGCGCTCACCACGATACTTATACCAAATTACTTTCGAATGTGCCCGGCATTACGGTCCACGCCAATCCATCGTCGGATTTTCGTTCCAATTATTGGCTAACTACTATTGTAATCGAACCGGAGCTTGCTGGCTTTGACCGCGTAGAGGCTCAGAATAGGCTTGCAGCGGACAATATCGAAAGCCGTCCTCTATGGAAACCGATGCATCTACAGCCTGTTTTCAAGGATGCGCCCCGATACACCAACGGAACATCGGAAGCTCTCTTTGACAAAGGCTTGTGCTTACCGAGCGGCTCTTCACTAACGGAGGCGCAAATTGAGCGCGTGGTATCGGCTCTGCTTCGGAAATAAGTTGCTATTGTTGATAAAGCAAATAAAGGCATATACGTAGCTTTTGGTACTGCCGTTCACTATCCAATAAATAACTTATCGCGCTACGGAGTGAACATTTTGGGCGGCTCAGCTGTTTAGGGTTTGTTATGCGGATAGTAATGGTGGGATGCGGTTACGTGGGTCTGGTTACCGGCGTTTGCTTTGCAGCAATGGGAAACCGGGTCTGTTGCGTAGATACGGATGCGGCAAAAATCGCGCAGCTGCAACAGGGGGTATCCCCCATCTACGAGCCTGGCTTGGAAGCACTTATCCGCGAAAATGCAGCAAAGGGACAACTATGCTTTAGCGAAAGCCTCGAAAAAGCGCTCTCAACGGCGGAAATGGTATTCATCGCCGTAGGCACGCCGGCTCGCGAGGATGGAGGGGCTGATCTGCAGTATGTCTATGCCGTAGCGCATCAAATAGGCTCGCTCATGCAGCGTAGCCTAATTGTGGTCAATAAGTCCACTGTTCCGGTGGGAACTGCCGACGAAGTGCGCCAAATTATCCGCAGTGAGCTAACGGCTCGCAAAGCAGATATACCCTTCGATGTAGTATCCAATCCGGAATTTCTGAAAGAGGGCGCTGCCATAAAGGATTTTATGAGCCCGGACCGCATCATAGTGGGCGGAGAGCGTGCGGAGGCGATCGAAGCGATGCGCATGCTCTATGCGCCCTTTACGCTGCTAAACGACCGCTTCATCGCTATGGATACGCGTTCGGCGGAAATGACCAAATACGCCGCCAACGCAATGCTGGCCACCAAAATTTCGTTCATAAACGAAATTGCCAATATTTGTGACCGCGTAGGTGCCGATGTACAAAAGGTTCGGATCGGAATAGGTTCGGATAAACGCATTGGGTACAGCTTTATCTATCCGGGCATCGGCTATGGAGGAAGCTGTTTCCCCAAAGATGTGAAGGCGCTGATCCACATGGCGGAATCGAACGGACACGAGCCGGCTCTGCTTCGCTCCGTGGAAACGGTCAATTTGGCGCAGAAAAGCTTTTTGGTACGAAAATTGCTTACACAGTATGGGGAGGATTTAAGCGGCAAAACCTTTGCTCTTTGGGGCTTATCGTTCAAACCCGAAACGGACGATATGCGCGAAGCTCCCTCGCTGGTTATAATCGGCGAACTGCTGCGACGTGGTGCCGCCGTTAGGGCTTACGACCCCAAAGCGATGGGAAAGGCACGAAGCCGGTACCTAAAGGAGGTTGCCGTAACCTATTGCAGCGGTAAATACGAAGCACTGCAAGGTGCCTGCGCGCTGCTACTGGCCACCGAATGGAAGGAGTTCCGCGCACCCGATTTTGAGGAAATCGCGACCCTGCTGGAGGATAAAATCATCTTCGATGGGCGCAATCAGTACGATCCGGAGCAGCTTGCCTCCTACGGACTGCGCTGCGTTCAGGTGGGTCGCCCCGCGTGGGGAGCACAAGGCTCTTTGGCGCAAAAAGATGATCTGCTCGGAACAGAATGAGGCAAAAGAATCGCTTTTTCAAAGAAAATGATTACTTTTGCGTGTGAGCGAATGGATTAAAGGAAAGGAACGGAATGCGTAGAATATTACTCATACTGATTACAGCCGTAACCCTCGGGTTAGGTATGCAACCATTGAATGCCACTCCCGGAGCCACTCCGCTGTTTGGGGAGGGAGAGCCTTCCTCGCTCGTAAGTGCTTCGGAATTGCAGATTTCGGTATCAAAGGGCGATATTATTATTGAGTCCGCAACGGCAATAACCGGTATTACCATTTACGATATCACCGGTAAAGTGCTTTACAGTGCTAAGTTTGCGCCCACAAGCCATATTCGCTTGGATCGCACCCGCTTCCCTTTATCGCCCGCGCTACTACTGGTTCAAGTCACTTTTGACGGAGGCAGCACGAGCGTTACCAAGTTGAAGATTTAGCTCGTAGCCGGCTCTTTAGGGAGCTTAGGGGCTATCTCTCTGATTTCGGGATAAAAGGCCCCGTTAGAGGTACATTCTTATGAATATATCCGTACATAACGAAACCGGAAGACTTCGTACCGTTATTGTGGGGCGACCTGAGTCGCAAGGCGCTGCGCCTACGCTTTCGGAAGCATACGATGCGTGTAGCTATCAATCGGTAGCAAAAGGCATCTATCCTACTGAAGAGGCGGTTACGCGGGAAATGGACGGACTCGTTGCCTTGCTGACCCAGCTTGGCGTTGAAGTGCTCCGTCCCGATCCGATAGCCAATTGCAACCAAATATTCGCTCGGGATATAGCTTTTGTTATTGGCGAGCGCTTCTATATAGGAAACATCCTCAAAGAGCGCACCCCCGAGCAGGACGCTCTGCGCCACATAATTACATCCGTTCCCAAAGAGCAGGTTGTCTATCTCACCCACGAATCCGCTCAAACGGAGCCTATCCGTGTGGAGGGCGGCGATGTGATGCTCTACAATGATATCGTTTTTATCGGTGTTACGGAGGAAGACGAGGGTTTTGGGCAATACAAAACGGCACGTACCAATCGCGCGGCATTGCGTTATTTTGAACAAGCCGTACCGGAGAAGCGCTTCATACCGCTACATCTCAAAAAGCACGATACAGAGCCACAAGAGGGGGTTCTGCACGTGGATTGTGCCTTTCAACCGGTAGGAAACGGAAAAGCCGTTTACTATCCCGATGGATTTACCCGGGCGGATGAGCGCGCCTTTATCGAAAAGCTTTTTGGTAAAGAGAATCTTTTTGCCGTTCGCTCCGATGAAGCGTGGCATCTTACAACCAACTTTTTATCGGTAGCTCCGGACGAAGTGATTGTTGAAGAGCATTTCACCCGCTTGGCGCAACATCTTGCCAACGAATGGCATATAAAGGTGCATACCATTCCCTACGCGGAAACGTCCAAACAGGGTGGATTGCTGCGCTGTTCTACCTGTCCGCTCCTCCGCGATTAACTCCATACGATGGCAAAAGATCGTACCGTTTACGTATGCAGCGAATGCGGGGCCACTTATTCCAAGTGGCAGGGGCAATGCAACTACTGCAAAGCGTGGAATACGCTTATAGAGGAGAAGGAATCGGCTCACACTGAGCAGAATGCCACGCTCGCTGAGCGTATCATTGGCAAAACATCGGTAGGAAAACCGCGGCTTATTAAGGATATTACTGCACAGCGTGAGGCACGTATCCCCCTGTCGGATAGCGAGTTTAACCGCGTGCTGGGAGGCGGATTGGTTCGCGGCTCCTTTGTTCTGCTGGGGGGTGATCCCGGCATCGGTAAATCCACGCTCATCCTACAGACCGTTTTGCATACAAAAGAGCTCCGAACCCTCTATGTTTCCGGCGAAGAAAGTGAGTATCAGCTCAAAATGCGTGCCGAGCGATTAGGAGGCGAAAATGATGCTACTGCCATCCTTACCGCTACTGATATGGAAGGCATTCTAACCGCTGCGGACGAGTATAAGCCCGATCTGCTGGTAATCGATTCCATTCAGACTGTAACCACCTCCCTTTCAGAGAGTTCCCCAGGTACCCCTTCGCAAATTCGCGAAAGTGCCAATTTGCTGCTGCGCTATGCCAAATCGCAAGGCGTTAGCGTTATAGTTATCGGGCACATTACTAAGGAGGGCGCGTTGGCGGGGCCTAAAGTGCTGGAGCATACCGTTGATACCGTATTGCAATTTGAAGGCGACCGGCACTATCAATTCCGCATCCTTCGGACCACAAAGAACCGTTTTGGTAGCACTTCCGAATTGGGCATTTACGAAATGCGCGGCAACGGACTGATCATTGTGGATAACCCTTCGGAGCACTTTATTAGTAAAAACATCGATGGGCTGAGCGGACGCTCCATTGCGGCGGCATTAGAAGGAATTCGCCCTCTGATGATCGAAACGCAGGGACTGGTGAGCAGTGCCGTTTATCCTAATCCGCAACGTTCCTCTACAGGTTTTGACCTACGGAGGCTCAATATGCTTCTTGCCGTTCTGGAAAAGCGTGCCGGATTCAAACTGCTCCGGCAGGACGTATTCATTAATATCGCCGGCGGCATCCGCATCAATGATCCTGCTGTAGATTTGGCGGTATTGCTAGCGGTTCTTTCGTCTGCCATCGATAAACCTATCCCCGGCTCAGTCTGCTTTGCCGGTGAAGTGGGGCTAAACGGCGAAATACGTGCCGTAAACCGTATCCGTGAACGCGTTGCTGAAGCCGATCGTTTGGGATACAAAACATTCTTCCTACCTCAGGAAAATCTCAAAAATCTTTCGCAAAAAGAATATACCTTACGTCTTGTTGGCGCCGATAACATCGAAAGCACCTTCCATAAGCTCTTTTCTGCCCGGTAACCGCGGATAACGCTACTCTCTACCGATAGAGCCGGACAAATGTGCAGAAAGGTATTACACAAAGCTCCGTTCGCAACCGTTATCCGCTAAATAACTTTGGGAAATACTATTATCGCCCAATAACCTCTCCTCTCTTAATAGCTATAATAAATGGAAGAGCTGTGCGTTATAACTCTGTATATAAAGCAATAACGCCTATGGAGTACCATTACGCATCCGATTCTCTATTTCCCCATATTGAAGGAGTTACCGACAACGACCTACATCGTTTCGCAGCCGAGCGTGCTTCGCAGCACCATCGCGAAACGCTCCTCCGCATAATGCTCTACGCTTCGCTCTAATCGAGCCCCTCCCACGCCACGGCGCAACTGAAAAAACGCTCCACTCGCCGCTACTCATTATGCGCAGAAGCCCATTGTGGCAAAGCGATCATCGGTTGGAGTAATAGGAAGTAACCACTCCCGATATCTTTCTTGTCTACGGAACTTCCGAAGGGTCATATTTTCCTCATCACATGCTGTATACATAACATAGAAAAAGGTATATACCTTCCGAATGAAACGTATATACCTATCGATTGAAAGGTATATACCTCTTGAGTGAAACCTATATACCTTTTGCCGGAAAGGCATAAATACTTGCTTTGATCGATAAGAACTAATCTCAAGCCATGGAAGGAGAGAGACAGAAACAGGCTACTCATCTGCATCCATTGTATAGAATATAAAGGGGTATATTTGGAAACTAAAAACAGCAACCGCCACAACTCTTTTAGTGAACTACCGTGATTAAAAGCGGAAGTTATGGTGCTTGGATGAAAAAAAATATCTACCTTTGCACTGCTCAAAGGGTATAGCAAGCGGTTATTCCCGAGCAAACTGTTCCGTTGTGGCAACATTAGAAGGTAGAAAACTACCCGAAGTTGACACAAGAACACGCAGTAGGGGTCGACTTGGCTTTGACAGCGTGACGAAGGGGCAGGTAAGCATGTCGTGCGCAGGTACTGCCGGCACGTTAATCCCGGTGTATCATAAAGTATTTAGTTGGCGAAGAAAATTACGCTCTCGCTGCCTAACCGAAGCACAGTAAGTTAAGGCTTCATCCGCTTACGATAGAAGTGGACGAGACGTCACCCGAAACTCTTATTCCGAAGTGATTCGAACTCGGTGACGCACCAATATCGGAATCTTCCGCGCAAGAGGCTCCCGTAGCGCCGGATAGTATTACCGGAGATAAGCTGTTGCCCACATAGAGGCTTTAACTATGGGCACAGCCGACAAAGCAAAGTGAAGATAAGCATGTAGAAAGCTTGTTCATTCCATGTTTGGACGAGGGTTCAATTCCCTCCGGCTCCACCCCTTGAACTATTTTGTCTCGTGGTGTAATGGTAGCACAACAGATTCTGGTCCTGTTTGTCAAGGTTCGAATCCTTGCGAGACAACAAAGCACCGAAAATATCCCTTTCTAAGTGGTTCGGTTTCTTAAGTTGTTTTTCAATAGATCACATTTATTTCGCTAAAAGACAAAGAGTTAACTCCTTTGTTCGCCGGATTAGACATTTTCATTGATGCCTTCTTATCCCATTCGGGAAACAAAATATTGTTTCTCTGAAATGGGGTTAAGTTTCCCGAATGGTGTGATTTTACTCTTTTTGTCTACAGATTTGTCTACACACCTTTTTTTAGGTTGTTTTTGTAGACAAATTCTATTGAAAAAACGACAGAAGAGAATGAGTTACAGAAAACAGAACAACTTAAAAAGAATATGGGTATAGAAAGAAATTGTTTTAAAGTCTTCTTCTATTTGAGAAGCAACTATACGAACAAGGAGGGGAAATCTGCTATAATGATCCAGATCACCCTGAATCGACAGCGTAAGAACCTAGGTTCAACTGGACTTTATACTGAAAAAGTAAAATTCGAGAACGGACAAGTTTTGGGAAGCAGCAAGGAGGACTGTGCCTTACGTAAGGCTCTATCCCAAATAGAGGATGCTTTGTGGCGTGCTTTTCTGGAGACTGAAAAGAAAAATCAATGTACCATAAATTCCATTAAGGAGAGATTTTTGGCATTTCAAAATACAACTTCTCCAGGAGGTGTACGGATTAAAGGATTGTTTCAGATGTACATTCGGATGAAGGAACGTGAAGTTGGCACGAAAGTGACATTGTCTACTTTGCGTCGCTACCGGGTAGCTATGAATAAGTTTCTTGATTTTCTGTCCTATAAATCTCGGTCTCGATTATCTGACATTGAAATAGCCAAAGTAACCAAATCTCACATTGCTGATTTTGAAGTCTATCTATTAGATTTCTGTGGGTACAAAGTAAATTATGTACGAAAGACAATGCAGATCATCAAAACTATATTTTTATATGCTATATCTGAAGAGCTTGTGTTTCACAATCCATTCAATGGCATAAAGTTTGCTACGGAAGCAGTTGACAGAGGTTTTTTGACTGAAATTGAACTCAAAAAGATTATAGATTGTTCGCTACCTTCACAGCGACTGGAAACAGTTCGAGATCTATTTGTTTTTGGGTGTTTTACAGGATTATCCTACATTGATATGTACAATTTGACAGCAAAAGACATTACGGAGTTGAATGGGCGCAAATGGATTATCATACGTAGACAAAAGACATCTGTAAGCAGTAATGTTCTTTTGTTAGATTGCCTCTCCGAATTATTGATAAGTATGCATCTTTTAGTTCTGATTCCGAAGTTACGGAAGAAGGGCGCTTGTTGCCTATGTTGAGCAACCAAAAGATGAATGTCAATTTGAAAGAGATAGCACGTTTGGCTGGTATTCAGAAGAATCTTACGTTCCATCTTGCTCGACATACGTTCGCTACAATGACTTTAAGCCGTGGTGTGTCGATCGAAAGTGTTAGTAAAATGTTGGGTCATACGAGTATTCGTACGACTCAAATTTACGCTCGGATAACCAATCCACTTATCGAACACGATATGCTTGCATTTTCACAGAAATCACCTTTAAGTAGTTGCTCATTGTGATGAAAACAGAAGAGAAAATACGCATTTTTGCACTGCTCAGCGAAATACAGAAGATACTGAAAAGTGCGGATTTTAATGAGGGAGACAAATACGATTGTAGTTTAACCCGGAGTGATGTAATGTATCTTTTGAACATATCTCGTGTTACCTTATATCGGTTACGCAAAGAAGGATATTTGCCATATAAATATGATGCCGAAGGACACATTCTCTTTGACTTAGAGATGCTCTTTACTGCTGTCAGGTCAGGACGTATAAGTAAGAGGATTAAAGGCTTTGATACCTATCAAGCGCTGGAACGAATTGAAGCATATAGAAGGTTTGTATAGCTGCCATGATTGATAAGGAAGAAATACTTAATCTAACTGATAGAGGATTGGAAATCTTTCGGTATTATATGCCGATAGACTTTACCCTCAAAAGGAATTTTCGAAATCCCTTGTACGAAGATCGAAAGGCAAGTTGTAATATCTATTATGACAGAAATGGCGGATGTTACAAAATGAAAGATTTTGGAGATGAAAGATACAGTGGTGATTGCTTTTGGTACGTGGCAACGTTGAAAGGGTTAAACGTACAACGAGACTTTTTGGCGGTGCTTGAAATTATTTGTAATGATATGCGTTTAGACGTGCAAGTTCAATCATTTGCTAATGAGTCTTATCGATTATCGAATACGAGCGGAAAGAAAAGAGAAGCAAAGCCAAATATTGAAGAGGAAGTTTTTTCTACCCCACTTCCATATGACATTAAAGAGAGAGATTTTTCGGTAATGGACATTTCGTTCTGGAGCCGATATGGAATCACAACTAATGTTTTGTTACGATACAATGTTGTTGCTGTGGATTTCTTCTCATCTATTAGTAGGAGCACAGGTAAACGATATTGTATTTCGTATTCCGATACGGAACCGATATATGGGTATCTGTCAGGAGAATGTGTAAAACTATATCGTCCTAAAAGTAATTTACGTTTCTTGTACGGAGGCACAAGGGAAGAATGTTATGTGTTTGGACTCTCTGAGTTGCCGTTAACAGGCGATGTGCTATTTATCACCGGGGGAGAAAAAGATGTTCTATCATTAGCATCTCACGGGTTCTCTGCAATTTGTTTTAACAGCGAAACATGCGCGATAAGTGAGGAATATATATTGATGCTCCAAAGTCGCTTTAGGCATATCATACTACTCTATGATATGGATGATACTGGACGAAAGGCTTCGCTGCATCTAAAAGAGGAGTTACGAGCCTACAATGTTCTTCGTATGGAATTACCCCTTTCAGGGAGTAAATCAGAAAAAGATATCTCAGACTTCTTTGCCCTTGGACATACGTCTGTCGAACTACGCAATATAATTACTCAAACTATTGAACAAGAATTTGCTCAAACCTTATTATTACTTCAATCTTGTGAAATAAATTATATGAATCCTCCTATAGCCTCTAATACGATTGTATCGGTACATAATGTACCATTAGGTACCTGTGACAATCTTTTTTGTGTAACCGGTGGAGAGGGGGTTGGGAAAAGTCATTTTGTGTCTGCTATAATTGCCGGAAGCATATCATCATTTGCACTTCCATTTCAGGATACACTCGGTTTGGAAGTACAATGTAATAGTAATCATTATGCTGTTCTTCATTATGATACTGAGCAATCCGCATCACAATTATATAAGAACATAACTTGTATCCTGCATCGCTCTGGGTTAACAGTTCCTCCTAATTATTATCATCCTATCTCTTTGTCTACTTTTTCTCGCAAAGACCGATTGAAATTGATAAAAGAAAGTATGGATATATATTATCACAAGCATAATGGTATCCAACTTGTAGTTATAGATGGCATTGCTGATCTTATTCGATCAGCCAATGATGAAGCCGAAAGCGTTGCTCTTGTAGAAGAGTTGTACAGATTAGCAGGAATGTATCATACTTGTCTACTCTGCGTTCTGCACTTCATTCCGAATGGCGTTAAGCTGAGAGGACATATAGGAAGTGAGATGCAACGAAAAAGTGCTGGTATCTTATCTATTGAAAGAGATAAAGATCCTCGATTGTCCGTTATGAAAACCTTGAAAGTAAGGGATGGAAGTCCGCTGGACGTTCCTTTACTTCAGTTCGGCTGGGATACGGATCGTAATATGCATGTTTTTAAAGGCTTTAAGAGTTGCGAAAAAACGCTGGAAAGAAAGCGCACTATATTACGCAATTTAATTAGGAGGCTTCATACGAAGGCTAAGTTATATACCTATTCTCAGCTTGTGACAGTACTCTGTAATGATTTAGGCATTATGGAACAGACAGCCGATGAATATTTATGTGCGATGGTATCTTGGGGATATTTGATTTTAGAATCAACTGAAGAAGATACGGAAGATCCTTATTACCAACTTTCAGTTAAGTAAAAGCTATGAATGAGGAATACATTAATCTTAAAACTGATTTATCAGAAATCAAAGAAAAGTTAGATAAGCTTTTGCAAGCGCAACTTATGCGTGAAGAGCAAAAAAGAGAAGAAGATAGCAAAGGTTACTTAGGAGTAGTAGAGCTTGCAGATCTTTGTTTAGTTACTCAAAGGACTATTTATCGTTGGATCTCTACTGATCAAATACCTTATCATAAGATCGGTAACCGAATACTATTTAGCGAAATGGAAATAAGAGAGTTCATCAGTAGTAAAAGGAAAAAAGATAGACGTTCATAGCCTTTATTGTCATTCTTTAGATGATACTCATTAATTCGATTAATAGAAAATGAGTATCTATTATGTTTGCAGTAGATATACTATAATAAAATAATAATAGCATAGAAGTATAAGACTTATGAGTACTCAAGAAGAAAAAAAAGAAAATCAGTCAATGTCTGAAGTAGATATTGATTGGCAGTCACTGGAAAAGTTAGGAATTACACGCGACAAGCTGGTAAAGGAAGGACAGCTTGACAAATTACTACGTGGACAGAAGAGTGATTTAGTCACGCTTACCGTACCAATTGAGGGACACAGTCCAATATATACCGAAGCTCGTCTCGCCATCTATCATACCGAAGGAAAACCTGAACTCGCTGTCTATCCTGTCAAACGTTATCCTCAATTGGACTATCCTTATATGGGATATAAATTTAGCGAGAAAGAGAAAGCAGAACTGCGCCATAGTGGTAATCTGGGTAAGGTGGTGACCCTCACTACTAAACAGGGGAACCCTTTGGAAGCCTATATTTCTCTTGATCCTCAAACCAATGATATAATTGCCTTACGTACGGATCGTATCAATATTCCAGATACCATTAAAGGCGTTACACTTTCAGAGGTTCAAAAAAAAGATCTGCGTGACGGGAAATCACTTAAACTTAAAGGGATGACTTCAGCCAATGGGAAACCATTTGAAGCCACATTGCAAGTGAATGCAGAAAAACGCGCTATTGAGTTCATCTTCGATACCAAGAAAGATTATAGGCAAAGGTGGGATGAGCTTATGAAGCGAACACAAAAGTTTGATGATATACCAGTTAAGTATCAAGGATTAGAACTCTCCTATCTTCAGCAAAAAGCACTGCATGATGGTCGCACGTTGGAATTGAAGAATTTGACGGATATAAACGGACAACGCTTTGATGCGTTTGTCCGTCTGAGTCGGGAGCAGAAAAGGTTAGTAACTTACTCTTCTTTGGAAGAAGCCAATTCACATAGTACTAAACCTGTTCTCCCGAAAGAAAATAAAAAGGACCAAAAGAACACTCTTACTAAAAAAACAAAGACAACAATAAAGCTTTAAACCGAGAATTAGTTATGAATAAAAAAGCTCTTTCTTATGTTGCGTACGTGGAAGAATATTACAAGGTTGAGTACTCCGCTTATTTAGCAGAAAATGGGTTACACTCATCAGAAGAAAATGCTAGGGCATTTTTACATAGAGAAGAAGGAAATGAGGAGTCTCAAGATTATGATGATCCCTATTATGGAATGTCTAAGCTATGACACTAGAGAAAAAGCCAAAGGCTACTGAACGTACTATCAAGATGGTAGCTGAACAACTTGAGGAACGCATCAAAGCCTGTAACGAGGACTGGCAAAAGCCATGGCTGGACGCACGAGTACGCCCGATGAACATTTCTTTCCGCTCGTATCGTGGGATCAACAGATCTCTGCTGACTATGGTTTTTGACAATCAAACTAAGTGGAATGTACCTGCTTTTATTACGTTTAATAAGCTACGGGAATTAAACATCCGTTTAGAACAAGGATCGCAAGGAATACCCATTGTTTACGCAAACACGATTTATTCCAAAATGGACAATGGTCAACCGATTAAATTATCCTCTGAAGCATATATGCTCTTGGATAAGGAAGAGCAAAGAGAATATAAAAAGCAAACGCTGCTCCGTTACTCATATGTTTTTAGTGTTGACGACACTAATTTAGCTAAAAAAATGCCTGATTTGTACGCTGAATTACTTCGTGATCAGATAGATACACCGAACGAAAGGGTTGATACAACTGTTGAGCCTTTGGAAAACATACTAGCGGAAGGCACGTATACAGATGGCTTTGATATACTTGAAACGAAAGGGGGCAAATGGATTTGTCCGATATACGAACGATTAAGTGATAAAGCTTTTTACAGACCTTCTAAACATGAGATTGTAGTACCGTTAAGGAATCAATTTCCCCAAATGGAAGCGTTCTACGGTACTCTTTTACACGAGATGGCACATAGTACCATCAAGCAGTTACCTCGCCCTACCGGTAATTTTGGAGATGCTGATTATGCACGAGAAGAATTGGTAGCGGAATTTACTTCAGCCATCGTGGCAAGCGAATATGGATTAAATAAATGTTTGGAAAAGCAAAACATTCCGTATCTGAAAGGTTGGCTACAGGCATCGAGAAAAGAACCAGATTTTCTCATGTCAGTTGTAGAAGACGTGAACAAGATAAGTCGATTTATGATAAATCACATTTCAAAAGAATACGCTATGCGTTTGGATGCCAAAGAGGATATTAAGCATAAATTGAGTGATGGAATAGCCCCCACGGTATCGGCTCTGTCCATTCAAAATTCGTATCAATATATACCACAAAAGCGCAATTTTCCTAAGATGGAAGACAGCGATAAGAAAAGCGGTAATAGACTTCATAGATAATTTAATATTGATTGGAAAGGAATAGTTGTGAGTATTTGCATTATAGCGGAAAAGCCAAGTGTGGCACTGAGTATAGCTACTCAAGTTGGAGCTGATGAGAAAAAAGACGGATACAGAGAAGGTAATGGATACATTGTTACTTGGGCATTAGGACACTTAATTTCGCTCGTTTCTCCTGATGAGTACGATACGGACGGCGTTCTGCCTATTGTGCCGGATCAGTTTCGATTATGTCCCAGACAAATTGGAAGTGGAAAAGAGCGTATGGATGATCCTGCAGCAATCAGACAGCTCAATGTCATCGAAGAGTGCTTCAATCGATCGGACAGTATTATTGTTGCAACGGATGCTGGTCGGGAGGGCGAACTGATATTTAGATATATCTATACTTGGTTGGATTGTCAAAAACCATTCAAACGAATGTGGATATCATCCCTTACGAGCAAGGCTATAAAAGATGGAATGGATTCGCTACAAGATGGGAGTCGGTACGATAATCTATATAAGGCAGCAAAAGCACGGAGTGAAGCAGATTGGTTAGTAGGAATGAATGCATCCAGATCTTTGATGCAGGCTGCATCTCGAGGTGGTTTTTCGCTTGGACGCGTCCAAACTCCAACTCTTGCAATGCTTTGTAAACGTTATAGAGAAAACAAGTCTTTCAAGAGCGTCCCTTACTACAAGTTAGCTGTTTGGATAACTTGCCAAGGAACGCAGCTAATGGCAATTGGAGATCGTACATTTGAAAGTGAAGAATCTGCTGTTTCGGCTCAATGTTCTGTAAATGGAGCTCTTGAAGTGGTGAAAACGGAACAGAAAGAGATAAAGCTCAATCCGCCTTTACTGTACGATTTGACTACACTTCAAAAGGAAGCAAATCAAAGCTATGGTTATACCGCAGACGAAACTCTCAAGTATGCTCAATCGCTATACGAAAAGAAGTGGATAACTTATCCCCGAACAGGGAGTCGCTATATTAGTGAAGATGTTTTTTCGGAGATTCCAACATTGATTGATTATCTTTCAAATAATCAAAAGTATCACGCTATTACTGAAGAAATTTCCTACGATTCTCTCAATGCAATATCAGTAGACGCTGATAAAGTTACTGATCATCATGCCTTATTACCGACAGGTGAAGGGGATGGCGAATTGACAGACCACGAAGATACGCTATATAAAATGATATGCTATCGCGTCCTGGAGACTTTTGCACCAATGGCTAGGAAGGAATCGCTAAGCATCAATTTAGCACATTCAGAACAGACATTCAAGATTAAAATGGAGTCATTTCTATCTAAAGGATGGAAACGTGTTAGAGAGCTTTTGAAAGATGGAAAAACATCTAATGCGAATGATGATGAAGATGATGAAAAAGTAACGTATGCCGATACTTTGCCAGTGCTGTCAAAAGGTTCTCTTTTGCCGATTGACAAAATAGAAGTAACTGAACATAAAACCAAACCCAAACCAATCTATACGGATGCATCTCTATTAGGAGCTATGGAAAAAGCATCTGATGAATTGGAAGACAAGGAAGATCGAGCTGCCATAAAAGAGTGTGGTTTGGGAACAACGGCTACACGTGCAGGAATAATTGAGACGCTAATTCGACGCGGTTACGTAGAGCGCACAAAAAAACAACTTCTTCCTACGGATAAAGGTCTTGAAGTGTATGATATAGTCAAAGACAAGGCAATATCTGATGTGCAAATGACCGCCTCGTGGGAACGTGCGTTGGCGTCAATAGAACAAGGAGAAACAGACGTTAGAAAGTTCTCTTCAGATATTGAACAATATGTAGAAAAGATTGTATCGGAACTTATCAATGTAACAATAGTATCAGGCGGATATAAGAGCTATACTTGTCCACTCTGTGGTGCTGAAACAATGAGAATATATCCAAAACTTGCAAAGTGTATGCATGAGGAATGTGGTGTTAAGCTCTGGCGCGCAGTGGCTGGAAAAAACTTGACGGACAAGAATCTTGTAGAACTAATTACTAATCGAAAAACAAGCATAATAAAAGGGCTCACTTCGAAAAACGGTAAAAAGTTCAATGCTCGTATTGTCTTACAAGACGATGGAACTACCAAGTTTGAGTTTGAAAATGATAAGTTCAAAAAGCAAGAGAAGAAGCAGTCTTGATGTGGATATACATTCTATGAAATAATCTTTCTTTTTGTTTGAGCCACCTGTCTCTGCGATGAGAGATAAGGTCGTTACAAACAAAAGGGAAGATTATTCCTCAGGTATCAAATGTTTTAATATAGGATCAGCCTTAATTCTTGCAATTTCTTCTTCAACAATACCCAGAACATCATTTTTAATTTTTCTGTAGTTGTTATTGATTGTAGCATCCAGATCTCTTGGGTCTTCTAAATCTTCTACTATGATAGGAATGGGTTGGTATTTACGTGTATCTTCCTTTACCTTAGCACTGTCCACTACTATTTGCGCGTGGAAAATCTTTTGTTCTATGCGTTCGTCAAAATTGTCAGATACGGAGCCGACAAACATCCCCTGAGTCAGATTAGCTATCTTAGAGGCTGGTATGAGACTATCTAATTGAGTTGATATGGAAGTACTTTTATCACCTCTGTTGATAGATATAGACGTACGCTGCTGTAGTATCTTTCCAAAGCGTTCACTGAGCGTTTTAGCAGTATCACCAACTACTTGACCACTAAAAAGGTTACCTACTGTATTCTGTATCACTCTGCTTTCTTTGTCTCCATAATCTCGGGTCAGCTGTGAGAAGTCCTGAAACCCTAAACAGACGGCAACCTTATTGCTTCGAGCCGTGGCAATAAGATTGTCAAGTCCTCGAAAGTAGATTGTTGGTAATTCGTCAATTATTACGGAGCTTTTGAGCTGGTGTTTTTTGTTGATGAGTTTCACAATGCGACTATTGTACAGTCCAAGTGCTGCCGAATAGATATTCTGACGGTCGGGATTGTTTCCCACAACAAGGACTTTCGGCTCATTAGGATTATTGATGTCAAGCGAGAAATCATCGCCTGTCATCACCCAATAGAGAGCAGGTGAAATCATACGGGATAGTGGTATCTTAGCACTGGCTATCTGTCCTTGTAGCTGATCTTGTGCACCTCCCTCCCAAGCATCCATAAAAGGGGAAAGGTAGTTAGCCAATTCATCGTAGGATGTAAGAATAGGAAATATCTGTGCATAGGGACGATTCAAAAATTCAATGGCATGAGGAAAGGTACAATACTGTCCCTCTTTATATATCTTGAGATACCAAATTATGGCAGCTAATAAGATTATTGGGGACTCTACAAAAAAATCACCCTGTTTTGTAATCCAGGTACGATTTAAGTTAAGCATAATTGTATAGGAGGCTTCGTAGGCATCTGATATATCGGTCATAAACGTTGGGTTGATAGGATTACATCGGTGCGACTTGCGAGGATCATCGAAATTTATCACGTAGAATGTTGGTTTTACAGCATATGCATCAAGATGTCCTCTCAAATGGTTATAAGCTATTTCCGATAGGTCGGGAAATTTATAGTCATAGATATACATTGCAAATCCCTTTTCAATTTGCTGTTTGATGAAATTGTTGACCACAGCGTAAGATTTCCCACTTCCAGGCGTACCAAGCACCATAGTTGCACGGAAAGGATTTACTACGTTAATCCACCCTTTGTTCCATTTTTTACGATAGTAGAATCGTGTTGGCAGGTTGACTGAGTATTCATTTTCAATTAATCGGGTTTCTTGCATAAAGCTCTCATTTTCTTGGTTCCATACATCGGACATCATATTCTGTTTAAGTAGTCTAGTTAGCCATACACTGCCCATAAGCATAAGGATGAATCCAATTGATGTGGCTATTATATATGCGCTTTGTACTTGCAAAGGGGTGCCTGAAGAGCGCAAGAGTAAACCACTACCAAAAAAGAGAATAACGCCAAAAAGTAATACAGAAATAATAGCTCCGGTTGTTATCTTCTCGTTTTTTGTTCCTTTTGTCCCTAAACACGAGAGCAGAAGAAAGACGCAGGCAAATAGTTTGGAGCTAACAATACTGTTTCGAAATAACGCGGTTCCGCTGTTTAGTCGAAGCAGCATTGTATCGATCACTGTATGGGTACAATGTACTTGTTTCATTGCACCATAGCAAAACCAATAGATATTGAGCAACACAAAAAGTACTGCCAATGCTCGCATGAAATCCATTACTTTCCCTAATCCTCTAAGATCATCTTCTTGTCCCATAATTGTTGCTTCTGTTTTGAAATATGATTATGATTTTCTTTTGAGTTGGTGTTTTTTACGTTTCAGTTTATGCTGGAAAGCTGCTTCCTTGGCATCAGTCGCTCCAGAGGTAAAACTATTGGTAAAGAATTGAACAAAGCCATTTAGAGCTTCGTCCAAAGAGTTTAATTCATTGGGGGGTGTTTGTCTTTCCAAATTCACTTCTGATCTTTGGGCTGTGTCCTGCGATTTTGATCCAGATTCGATCAATGTTTTCTGGAACGCATTTGCACTAAATTCCTTGCCTATTTTAGAACCATTTAGAGCAATCCCCTTCTCATTATCAATAAATGTAACTCCGTATAGGCGTCCGTTATCTGCATACCTGGTAAATAGAGTGATTCCTTTCGCGGATAAACTAAGCTTTAATTCGTTTATATCTTTGGGTTTTTCAGATAAGGATAATAATATCTTCGTTTTTATATTTTCAGTGTGTAACTTAACGAGAGCTTGGCTTTTCTTCATTTTGTTATACAAGGCCGTCTTTCCAGTTCCACTCCCTAATTTCCCAGAAGGGAATGGAATGCTGACCTTATTTCCTTTTTCATCAGTTGCTGTATAAACGATACCACTATATTTTTTCCCGTTTTTTTCGCTATTTACTTCTTCCGCCTTTACATTGTATTGCGCTAGAATAGCATTAAACTCTCCCATTGATTGAAAAGCAAATTTGCTAATTACGGCTCGGACTACAAAGGCTATCTTTTTCTTTAGCTCTCCCTCGGAAGCATTTACTTTTTCAAGATGTGTATTTAGTTGCATTGAGTTTGATTCTTTGGCAGAAATCAGATTATATTTCCGTTCCAAATCTTCAGTAATTCGCTGGCTGCGAACCCGTTCAAATGAGGCATTTATTTTTTTGCCATTGCTATTGACCCGTAATGCAACGATATGAATGTGCTCGCGCGCAATGTCTGAATGTTTAAATACAATATATGGCTGCTCTCCATATCCCATTCTTTCCATATATTCCCTTGCAATTTCTTCTAATTGATCATCGGTAAGTCTATCTTTGGGATGGGGATTGAGCGAGCAATGGAAGACTTGCTTGACACAGCGAGCTGTATAAGGAATTCCGAGTTTCATTTCCTTTACTACTTCATCCAGTTTTGTATTTTGCCCATTGTTCGTCACGCCCTTAGCAAAAAGCACGGTAGCTTCATTTTTACTAACCTTACGCAGATTATATGCCAAAGGTTTCGTTAAGTCGTATGCACTACTAATTTTGGCAATCATTTAAATCCTTTGCTTCAGTTTTATATTGAGTGGTAAGCTCTATAAGTTTTTTCTCTAGGAATACAATCTTTTCTTGTAATGTATTTAGTTGAGCCAATAGGTGTACAGCTACTTTAGGACTATTATATGTGTTTATTGCTTTAACCGTTTGGTTGTATAAGTTACCTAATCGTTTTAAGATTAAAATGAATTGATATAACTGTCTATTATAATCAACTGCTATAGGATCTACTTTTATTATCTTGAAGTGTTCATTAAGTAATTGAGTTCTAGCAAACTCTGATTTATTCTTAGCACCGCTTTTTATGTATAGGTCTTCAATCTTTTGAAGTTCTTCAGGTTTAGTTATCCTGAAATTCCACCTTTTATATTCTATATTGTTTGGGGTAAGCATATTTATTACAAATTACATTATAGTAGCGACTTTGGAGCGATGAAAAACCTCCGAAAGGAGGCAAGGGGAATTTGTGCCACGAAATAAAATTTGTGGCACAAAAACACACCTTGCCATCCTAATTATCGTTCATTGTTTTTTTCCTTTTTAGCTTCACTTCTTTCACTGTTTCAATTTCTCTGTTTGTTTTAGTCTTTTCGTCCATTGCTTTTTAAGTGTATAACCTTATATTGTTCAACCTCTTTTATTTTTTGAAAGTTTTAAACTACTAACACAAGCATAATTATTTATATACCATTTCAATATACAAAGTTACCCTATAGTTTGTTTATATACATTAGAAAACACTGTCTTTCATTATCCTTCTTTGGACATATATGGAAAATAATGCAATTATTCTCTTCATTGATATTTTCTTTGTGACAGAAAGAAGAGAATGATGCAGTACAAAGGAAAGATTAAACTAATTGCTTTCGCATCACAAAAAGGTGGTGTTGGTAAGAGTACCATAGCTGAATTAGTAGCAGCTATGTTGTACTATGAACGACAGATACCATTAATCGTTATAGATTGCGATAGTACGCAAGATAGCTTCTATAAGCTTCGTGCACGCGACCTTCAAGTTGTTGCCCCTAATACCAACCGCTATTCCTCTATAGTAAGCCGTACTCCTTACCCCATATATAAGCTTTCTCCAGAATCTGTCAATGATTCCCTTTTTAAGCTATATGCAAAACACGAACACGAAGATATAAAGCTTATACTTTTTGACCTTCCGGGACGATGCGATCAAAGTGTATTAGAACTGTGTCTTATGGTTGATTATGTTATTTCTCCTATAGAAGCAGATGTACAAAGTCTTGTATCTTCCTTGGCGTTCGCTATTACATTATCCAAAGCTGGTATAAGTTTTCCTGAAGCCCGAATAAAGGAGGTATTTCTTCTTTGGAATAAAGTGGATAAAAGGGTTCGTGGTACTATCCAGTCTTGGTTCAATCAAGAAATTGCAAAGCAAGAGTTAAGTCTTTTAGATACTGAACTTCCAATCAGTACTAAATATAAGAAAGAATTGATGCTGACACCTATAAAGGAAGTGTTCCGTAGCACTCTCTTTGCGCCACCGTCTAATTTACGCTGTGGCACAAACATAGAAGAACTAACAGAAGAACTTATTAGAAAAACAGAATTGATATGACTGAAGGAAATAGTATTGAAGCAAAGCGTAAGAAACAGCTATCAGATGGGATAGAATCCGTTGCCTCATTTGATGGTACTGAATTCATTAACGCTGAAGCTGATATAGTAGAGCCCGCAAAAAAGGAAGATGATATTACGCGCCTTTTAGTAACGTACAAAATGAAGTATCTTAATAATACGTCAAATGAACCTCGTACGATGGTTGTTATCAGTAGACGTTTGCACGGCATTTTAAAGGACACTTTGATGGGATTGCGGTCACAATGTAGCTTATCATCTTATATTGATAACATTATCCGCAATCATCTACAAGAAAATAACGATCTAATTAATTCTTCTGTTTCCGCTTTAGCTAAGAAAGAAACAATCCCTAATGATTTATGAATAAAGATGTATTAACCTATATCACTGCATTGGTGATTTCAATTTGTGCTGCATCATTTGTAATTTGGTTTATCTGGTTTTCAATCGTTAGGTTGACCACTACAAAAGAGCAGTATGGGATAAAACAACAGAAAAAGAAATCTAAACATCTGAATGTAGCTTCTACAGTTATTCCAGACGAAGTTGTTGGAAAATCGAAAACAGATAAGACCGCACTCATTCGAGTAAGTATTGTCACTGATGAGGAAGAGTTCATAGTAAAAGAATCGGCAATGGAGCTACCTATAGAGGTAAATCCGGATACTGAAGGCATTCCGGCTAGTGCCTTAGTGACTTTAAGTGCATTAGAAGAAGCCAAGGAAGGGGATATAGAAGAATTAAAAAAACTAAGAGGAACGGAACTTTTGGAGCAATTGAAGATAACCGCGGATGTTTTTGAAAACGAGTTTACGAAGTTCGCATCCTCTCTTTTTGAAGAGGACGGCAAAATAACCAATGATGAAGCCGATGATGATATAATAGAATTAGAGGAGGATCTATGAAAGGTAAGAAATTTGCAGATAAGTTATTTTGGTTTTTTGTCTTAGGACAAGGGTATGTGCTTACAACCTTTGCTCAGGATAAAAATGCAGGGTTAACGGGGCTAAATGAAGCTACCACTATGGTTAAAAGTTATTTTGGTCCCGTGCGCGTATTAATATATGCCATCGCTGCCGTCATCGGCTTGATAGGAGCTATTAAGGTGTATACCAAGTTTAGCTCCGGTGACCCTGATACCGGGAAAACTGCGGCATCGTGGGGCGGTGCATGCGTTTTTTTGATTGTTGCAGCTACTGTATTAGGATTGTTCTTTGGGGTAGGTAAGTAACAGATACTTCCAAAATGGCTTCCTGGGGAATTAATAAAGGAATAGGACGAAGTGCAGAGTTTATGGGACTACGCTCGCAATATTTAGTAGTCTTTGTACTTGGCTTGCTCGGGGCTTTCTTGCTGATTGTTATTCTATTAGTAGTTGGGGGACCTCAAATGATCGGAATCGGCATAGGGGTAGTGGGTGCCGCTATAGTTGTGTGGCAAACGTTCTCGCTGAATAAAAAGTACGGTCAGAGTGGAATGATGAAAAAAATGGCAGCAAGAAAACGCCCCGACTACCTTCGATGTTCTGACTCTGTCCGCAGTTTATTGACAAACAAATAGTATGGTTTTGAAAGCTAAGGTTAAAGAGTTTCGAAATCTATTTCCTTTAATGGCAATAGAAAATGGTACCATCCTATCTAAGGATGCTGATATTTCTTTCTGTTGGCAAGTAAAGCTTCCTGAATTGTTTACGACCACACAGGAAGAGTACGAACTCATCCATTCAACATGGAATAAAGCAATTGCCGTTCTTCCAAAGTTTACCGTGATACATAAACAGGACTGGTTCTTTGCGGAACGATACCAAACGAATTTTCGCGAAAATTCTACGTTTCTTTCTATGTCAAGCGACCGTCATTTTTACGAACGTCCATACTTAGCGCATGAATGTTATTTGTACGTTACTAAAACAACACAAAAGAAGATAAATCAAGATAGTTTGTTTTCTTCGTTATGCCGTAAAACTATTATTCCCAAAGAACTAAATACCGAAACTCTTTCAGCATTTGAAGAAGCCGTATCACAGTTTGAAAGCATTGTCAACGATAGTGGGTATCTGACGTTACGCCGACTAACGGATGACGATTTACTCGGAACAGATAAGCAGAAGGGGCTAATTGAACGTTATCTTACGCTTGGAAATTCTTCGGTTAATGTGGAAGATATATGCTTAAAACCTAACGAAGTTAGGGTAGGCAATGATTTTTTGTCATTGCATACTTTAAGTGATACGGAGGATTTACCTCTTCAAGTCTCCACAGATAGGCGATATGACAGACTTTCCACAGACAGGAGTACAATGAATGTATCCTTCGCTGCTCCTCTAGGACTATTGCTAGATTGTAATCACATATATAACCAGTATATATTGATAGAGGATAGTGATGCTAATCTCCAACAATTTGAGAAAAAGGCACGCAACTTACACTCATTATCACGCTATAGCAGAGCCAACCAAATTAACAAGGAATGGATTGAACAATACTTAAACACGGCACATGCGAAGGGGTTAATATCTGTCCGCGCTCATTTCAACGTAATTGCTTGGAGCAGTAATAAAGAAGAGCTACACCAACGAATTAAAAACGATGTTGGAAGCGCTCTTGCTTCAATGGAGTGTAAACCGCATCACAATACTATTGATGTGGCAACTTTATTCTGGGCAGGGATACCTGGCAATAGTGCAGAAGTTCCTAGTGAAGAGACATTTTACACATTTCCGGAGCCAGCAATTTGTATGTTTACCGGAGAAACTAATTACTCTGATTCTTTATCTCCTTTTGGTATCAAAATGGTTGATAGGGCTGGTAAACCAATCCATTTGGACATATCAGACCTACCAATGAAACGAGGAATTATAACGAATCGCAATAAGTTCATTCTCGGGCCTTCCGGTAGCGGAAAATCGTTTTTTACTAACCATATGGTGCGCCAATACTATGAGCAAGGCACACACATTTTATTGGTAGATACTGGTAACAGTTACGAAGGACTGTGCAATTTAATCAACAAACAGACCAAAGGAAGTGATGGTATCTACTATACTTATACCGATGAAAACCCAATTTCATTCAACCCATTTTATACCGATGATTATCGCTTTGACGTTGAAAAACGAGAGTCGATATGTACCTTGCTGCTAACTTTGTGGAAGAGCGAAGAGGAGCGCGTTTCCAAAACGGAAGCAGGCGAACTAGGAAGTTCCGTGAATGCCTATATAGATTTGATTAAAAAAGATCGATCTATAATTCCTTGTTTTAATAGCTATTACGAATTTCTGAAAGATGTATATCGCAATGAGCTTGCTTCACGTGAGATAAAGGTCACTCGTGAAGATTTCAATATTGATAATCTTCTGACCACACTTAAACAATACTATAAAGGTGGCAGGTATGATTTTCTGTTGAATTCAAAAGAGAATATTGACCTGCTGAATAAGCGATTTATTGTCTTTGAAATAGATGCCATTAAAGACAACAAAGACCTCTTTCCTGTGGTTACTATCATCATTATGGAAGCCTTTATCAATAAGATGCGTAGGCTTAAGGGTGTGCGCAAAATGATTTTGATTGAGGAAGCTTGGAAAGCAATTGCATCCGCAAATATGGCTGATTACATCAAATATCTGTACAAAACAGTGCGTAAATACTTTGGTGAAGCTGTGGTTGTGACACAGGAAGTAGACGATATTATACAATCTCCCATTGTAAAAGAAAGCATCATAAATAATTCGGATTGTAAGATATTGCTGGATCAGCGAAAATATATGAATAAGTTCAGCATCATCCAAAATTTGTTGGGATTAACAGATAAAGAGCGTGGACAAATCCTGTCGATCAATATGAACAATGACCCCAAACGCAATTATAAAGAGGTTTGGATTGGACTCGGTGGAACGCATTCAGCAGTATATGCTACCGAGGTATCGCCTGAAGAGTATTTGACCTATACGACTGAAGAAACTGAAAAAGTAAAGGTATTAAAGCGTGCGGAAATATTGGATGGTGATGTGGAAGGAGCCATAAGACAACTCGCACAAGAAATGAGAAGCAAAGAAGCCTAAGATATATCTGCTATGGAAGAAAATATTCTTATTCCTTTTCCTTCTGACTATGATGCAAAACTCAAAATATCAAGTCTTGACCCTGAAACGAAAATTATGGTGGTAACCGGCTCTGATCGAGAAATGAGTTATTCTGAAGCGTTGGATTGCATATGGAGCCTTCCACAAAGCATTTCCAAAGAAGCAACACCTAATGGCGTTGATCGGATATTGATTAGTCGTAATGCCAAGAAAAAGTTAGTTTATCAAATGAGTAACTTATACAATGCTGTACGTTTTGCATACATACAGGCGGTTCCTCATATTGAAGAGTTAGTATATAACTCGCTTCTCTTGGAAGAACATCGAGATAGGATGAAGAATGAAGAGGGTGAACGGCTTCTTGAAAATTATAGCGACAGAAATATTGAAAAAATACAGCGCCTTTATGGAGCCTTTCAATACAACTCTCAATTGTATCGAGTTAAAACAACCATACAAGTTTTTAAAGAAGCCCTGGGCACTAGCATACATCATGGATATGATATAACAGAAATAGAGTTGTTGAACCCGAAGACTGCAACGCCCAAAGAGGGAAGGCTACAACCGCTGAACAACAACCCTATCTCTTTGGCAAAGTTACTAAATAATGTGGAATTATCCTACGAACCTAATGTTAAGCTCTTGGATGCGATGATAGCCTGCCACGAATTCGCAATAACAGGTAATTATGCGAAGATGATATCCGTATACGAAACGGCACGCCAAAAGCGGCTTTCTACCCATTTAGTTGATCCATTGCAAGCCATCCGCCAAGCGAAAACCGTTCGGCAAACTCGTATAATGCCACCCACTGAACGAACAAAGGCTTTGCTACAGCCAAAGCCAAAACAAAATGCTGTTCGAAAGGAAAATAAAGGAATGAAATTATAATCAAAAGCCGATGAAAGATAACGCGAATACTTCTTACACGCCCTTATCCCTACTCAATATGGGTAGAGTGTGCGGTAGATGGCATCGTATTGATGGAGAGGAAAAGTTTTCTATTCGTTATGGTGGTATTTATTATGATGTGACGTTTGGGAATAGGAATACATCGGGAAACATTCCCGAACAAAAGGTATCACTATTGTTGCCTCTACAAACATCGTTTTCATATGATGTTTTTGATTTGCGGGATTTCTTATACAATGAAGCTCTTGATCTAATTGAGTATAAAGGCAATAAGTATAATAGGATTAGAAATAATGACAAGTAAAAGTATGAAAAAGACTATTCTTTTATTAAGCACTGTAATATTGATTTTCTGTGGTGTTGGAGAAAATGCATACGCTCAAATGAAGGGCAAAGGAAGGCTACCATCATTGGATCCTGAGCAGCTTAGGTTGCCGTTGTTTCCAAAGGGAAATATTCCAATTTCACCCTTTGTTCCGGATATGAATTTTGACGAAATGGAGAACAATATCAACAAGTTTATGGATAAACTTAGTAACCTCTTTAATAAAATCCCGACCGGCGTCCCCAGTTACGACCGGCAGAGCGTTACTGCTACGTTGAAGGTTTTGCGCGAGGCAAAGACTCAAGTCGCATTGGCTAAGAAAAATCTAACGCAAATTGCCGAACTTAAAAATCTCACATCCACTCAAATTGAAAAGCTTAAACGCATTAATGAGCAACTGAAGAATTTAGACGAGGCGATAGATATCAATAAATATTTTGAAGAATGTAAAACAACCAGAAGAGAAACACTCCAAATTCTTCATAAGAGTGGATTATATAGTGATAGTGAAATTACTGCTATTGATAAGACCTTTACGGCATTGATTCAAAATGCCTATTTGCTCGCTGATAAAGAGTCTTTGTTTTACAAAACAATGACGAATGACAAATTGGAGATGAATGATGCGGAGCGGTTACGTGTTATAAACGATACTTTCTCAAAAATGGAGCATCAACTGGATTTATGCCGTTACTATCGAGGAAAGGCACTTTCCCTTGGTCGTTCTCGTGCCAACGAAAAGAATTACGACAGTGAAATAATTGGGCTGTACAAAGTCAATTAAAATGAGTCTGTCAGATATACTTAATCATTCCCTATCTACCATATATGATGGTATGATGAGTGATGCCGGTATGCTTATCGGTGTGGCTCAAGGGATTGCGGGGATTGGAGCTCTCTTTTATGTATCTTATCGGGTTTGGGCTTCTCTCGCTCGTGCGGAACCTATTGATTTATTTCCTCTCTTGCGTCCGTTTGTACTTGGGGTATGCATTATGCTTTTCCCTACCTTGGTATTAGGAGGAATTAATGCCGTACTTTCCCCGGTTTCAAAGGGTATAGAGGCGTCGTTTGCCGCCGAAGTGGATACGTTACAGGAGAAGAGAGAGGAATTGGAAAAGGCAAGAGAAAAATATTGGGGTGATGTTTTTGGTGTTGATTCACAAGAATATAGTGAGGATAAACAAAAGGAAGCAGAAATCAACAAACAAACGGAAGAGGCCACAGAAAAAGGAAATTTAGGACCGATAGATAAAGCAAAAGAAGTTTTGAAAAAGCTAGCTCAATCCTTTACTACTGGGCTGTCTAAAACGATAGATCAAATATCTCCTTCAGGAATATTCTATCAGGCGATTTTATGGCTACTCAGACAACTTTCCGAAGTGGCTATATTGATTATTGCCACGTTGCGTATATTTTTCTTAGTCGTACTATCAATACTCGGACCACTCGTATTCGGGTTAGCTGTTTGGGATGGATTAAGTGCATCACTGACCGCCTGGATTAGCCGATACATATCTATATACCTATGGCTACCTATGGGACGTATCTTACAATTTTTGATGGTAAAGATACAGGGTCTTATGCTGGATTCGGCTACGGAAGCAGTTGGTTTAATGGGGTTCAGTAATAATCCTTTCGATACTGTAATTCAAGTCTTTCTCTATGTATGTACCATAATAGGTTTTTGTTCTATTCCAACCATCTCCGGATGGATAGTAGATGCAGGAGGTGGTGTGGGAAACTATGGTCGTCACATCAACAGAGGGGCATCGTCTTCTCTCAGCAAAGCTACGTCATTAATAGTAAAAAAGGGATTATAAATGCTTCTATAGGCTATGGATTTCAAAGTGCTTAAGAATATTGATAAGAGTTTTCGTCAAGTACGACTATTCAGTATTATTTTTGGCGTACTCTGTCTGGCTGTAACGCTCTATGCAGTAGGCTCTGCATGGATGTTTGCCGAGAAGCAACGTCAGAAAATATATGTTCTGGACAAGGGACGCTCTTTGATGGTTGCACTCTCTCAGGATGTATCTATTAATCGTCCGGTCGAAATACGGGAGCATGTGCGACGCTTTCATGAATTGTTTTTTACGTTGGCTCCTGATAAGGATGCCATAGAGGGACAAATGAATCGTGCCTTTTACCTTGCTGATCGATCAGCCTATAACTATTACAAAGACCTCGCTGAACAGGGTTATTATAACCAGATCATAAGCGGAAACATAATTCAACGTGTGCAGATAGATAGCATAAATTGCAATTACAATCAGTATCCTTATGAGGTTACCACTTACGGGAAGCAGGTGATAATCCGTTCTTCGAGCGTGACAACTCGGAACTTGACCACCTCTTGCTTTGTGGTAACCTCTGTAAGGAGTGACAATAACCCACAGGGACTTATGATTGAACAGTTCACTGTATTAAATAACCAAGACATTGAAACAAGAAAACGTTAGTGATGAGTTTTTTTTCAAAAGTATATAAGTCTCCAAGGAAAGGTACATACCTTTCGAATAAAAAGAATATACCAACGGAGCGAAAGAAATATAAGGGTGGCATTAGAAGACATTGTAGGCACCACCTTTGGCGCTTGCGCCGTTATCTTGATAGCTTATCCAATCGACAGCGAAAAAAAATATTGATTATTGCTTTCGTAGCCTATGTGGTTTGTGCAGTGTATATGGTATCCGTTTGGTTTATTCCTCATAAAGATACTATTCGTACTGAAACTATTTTGACACCACCAAGCGATCAGGATCTTCCTGATGAACCATACCCTGAAGAGTGCCTTCCTGACCCCACAGGAGCTTTACGCGCATAACAGAAATAAACAGTAATTGAAAAAAAGCAATGACAGAAAAAAAGAATTTACGAGAGACTGGAAAGAAAGTAATTGTCTTTTCGGTATTAGGTATTCTCTTCGTAGCTTGTCTCTACTTAATCTTCGCTCCCTCAAAAAACAAAAAGGAGGAGGGTATCAATACAACAGTACCACCTGGGGAAGAGGAGGTGATGGCAGCGAATAAAATAAAAGGATATGAAATGAGCAGCTTATCCGATAACTCTCTTTCGGATGATTCGCTCGCTACAGTTACATCCTTTCCACAACCCCAAGCTGATGAAGTATCAAATGATTATAATTCTTACCCTGAACCATCCGAAGAGTATCAAGAATCTTTAGTGGCACTAACAAGGCAATATGAGGATTTATTTAATGAGTTTGAAGCGTACAAGGATAAGATGGCTGAGAACCAAGAAATTCGTGACACTGAAAATGAGACTTTGAGTGATGCACTTGCCAAGGTATACGCTGAAGCGAAAGAAAAGCCAATTATACCACCTGAACTGCAAGCCACAAAATTACCTACAGTTACGGTATCAACGAATAAACGGCAGATTGTAAGTTGTTTAGATACTGCTGATGAAAGGACTGAATACAATTCGTTTCATGGAACACCTGTAGTGAACAAACAGACGGAAGATGCCAATCGCAATACAATAAAAGCTGTTGTTGATAAGACGACATTACTAAAAAATGGAGACTACTTATCGCTACGTTTGGTAGACCCTATTACCATAGGGAATAAGTACATCCCCAAGAATAGCTATCTAAGTGCAAAGGCTACTGTATCAGGTAACAGAATGAGATTACACGTAACCTCCATTTCTGCTAATGATGCAATTGTGGCTGTCAATTTATCTGCATTTGATCTGGATGGTCAGGAAGGCATATATTTACACCAATCTCTAGAAAGTGAAGCTGTTAGTGAAGCAGCATCTCGTGCAGTCGGTAGCCTAGGACGGACAGGAAATTATACCATTTCCACCTCACCGGTTACACAAATATCCACTGATGCAGCACGAATGGCATTAGAAGGCGCATCAGCTTATGCACAAAAAAAACTTTCTAGAATACGCATCAAAGTTAAATCAGGGCATAAGCTCTATTTAGTAGAAAAACAATCATAACAATTAGAACAATGAAATCAAAGTACATTTTCAGTCTCTTTTTGGGACTTTTCCCACTCTTCGCGCTTCCTGTAGCTGCACAAAGTGGGTATGTTGGAACCGAAGTCGCTCCTCCTCCTGTAGGGACAACAGGAGATTATTATCAAGCTTATACGAAAACTATTCCAAACGCACGTGTTATCCGTCCGTATGGGTTAGATGTAACTTATCTAAAGACATCGCATATTATTTTCCCCTCTGCTATCCGATATGTTGACTTGGGGTCGCAAAATATAATTGCCGCAAAGGCAGAAGATGCAGATAATGTATTACGTGTAAAAGCTGCAGTAAAAGACTTTGAGACGGAAACAAATATGAGTGTGATTTGTGAGGACGGTTCATTTTATTCATTCAGTATAAAGTACGCCGAACATCCTCAGAAACTTTCCGTTGAAATGCAGGATTTTCTGTATCCAGGAGAGGGTAGGGTGCCCTCTAATCGAGCAGATATATATATTTTCATGAATTAGGAGCCGAAAGCCCTATTTTAGTGAAACTTCTTATGAAAACCATATACCAAAATAACAAGCGACCCATCAAGCACATTGGAGCCAAACTGTTTGGCGTTCACTTTACATTGAAATCGCTCTACGCCCATAATGGATTACTATATTTTGAAACCCAGATTCAGAATGATGTAGCTATGCCTTACAACATAGATTTTATCGAGTTCCGTATAATTGACAAGAAGACTTCTAAGCATACAGCTATTCAGGAACAGGTACTACAGCCATTACGAGGATATAATCAGATCGGTTGGATTAAACCGTGGCAAAGTGAACGTATCGTGTTTGCACTTGAGCAATTTTCTTTGCCTGACGACAAAGAACTACGAATATCGCTTTACGAACGTAATGGTGGTCGTACGATAACGATGACCCTACAACAAGAAGATCTGTTGTTGGCAAGAATGATAGATAACCTAAAACTCAAATTCTGAGATGTGGCACAAAGCTCATAAGATTAAATGGAGCCTATGCTTTGTATTCTTATTGCTTGCAACAGGAATACAAAGCGAAGCTCAGAGACTGATGCCACGTCAACGATCAATTCAGTTCAAAGGTGGCATACCGTTACTGAAAGGAGAAGTTTTTGAACAAGCAAACTTCTCAATAGGAATGGATTATCTATATTATTTTTCGGGTAAGCATTATCTATCGATTGGGGGGAAATTGGTGCAAACACATTATGATTATCGTAGTGTACGAGTTCCAGTACAAAGTTATCTTGCCTCTTTTGGGTATAGCTACCGACTATTAGCAGATAGAGGACGCAACTTACTTGTATATATTGGAGCATCTCCCTTGGTCGGTTATGAAGATATAAACTATGGGAAAACTGTTCTGTACGATGGTGCACAATTGCTTAACAAAAGCAATTGTGTATACGGAGGAAGTGTCAATCTGTCAATAGAAGTCTTTATGATTGACAAGCTTATGTTTTTCGTAGAAGGGAACGCAGCCTTACTATGGGGAACGGAACTAAACATATTCCGTCCTACGGCTATGGCTGGATTTAGAATCAACCTATAATCAGTCAGATAATTATGGATATTTCGTTTAAAGGATATACACCTACGATTCACAATGTAGCGAGATGTTTACTAAGTGGAATGTTGCCACTACTCTCACTATTGCTTATCACAACGAGTTGTGACCGAGAGCTTAAAACAAATCATGCGTACGGATTTAGCATTAGTGAGATGCCTTATCCACGTGAAATTGCCGAAAAAGAAACCATTGAAATACGCTATAATCTTGTACCAGAAGCGTATTATGCAGATACTCATTATACTTTACGATTCTTTGCGTACAAAGGAATCGGGGAGTTGCGAATTGGTGGTAGCGATGAAGTGCTACTTCCTAATGACAAATACGCTATACCTAATGGAGCTTTTCGTCTATACTATACTTCGTTGAGTTCTTCTAATCATGAGTTACTACTTACGTTCGAAGACACCAACGGAAATCACATCAATAAAGAGATTAAGTTAAACAATAAGCAATCAAACCAATGAAACTAAAGTACTTTTTAACCGCACTTGCGATTTTATTACTTGGCACATCTGCCTTTGCACAATTCCGCCCATATTGTGCGTCGAAAATATCTATTGTCACATCTTTACCTATAGGCACAGAAATTGTTGTAACGGATAAAGATCCTTTGCCTGGAGCCGAAAATATACATACTTCAGGGATTGTCATCGGGTATAATAAACACAACGAAAAGATATGGAAAATAACTGGGAAACACATAAATATTTCCGCCGATTTTGTTCGTAAAATCTTTCTTCCAGAAGTGCTTAAAATAGATAGCTTATCCGTAGAAGAAACAACTAATTTCCAATGTCTAGAGGAGCTTGTCGCTACCGGAATGGGAATGTCAATTTGTACAATTAGTGGAAAATCGCTTAAGTTGATAGATGTAAGCAATAATCGCTTGAAAAAGCTTACGATTACTGCCGACAAGGAACTAAGAACATTAAAGTGTCGTAATAACGAATTAACTTCCCTAACAGTACCTTACCAAAGTTATAATCTAGAATCACTTGATGTGGCAAATAACCGCCTTACATCCTTGGTATTGAAAGATCTTCCTAATCTTCAAGAGCTCCGATTGGAAAATAATGAATTATCACACGTCAATTTCTCTCGAGTTGCGTATAAATCTAAATTACCTATTCCAACGCAAGGGTCTACTACAGATCCTCTGACACGAGGAGCTTTCGACTCTGGTTTTATTACTCCGCTTCCCTTGCAAGTTGTAAACGTGATGAATAATAAACTAGACGAAGGTACTATGTCTGCATTGATGGATCGTCCCAATCCGACTCGTCGGACTTTGATGAGTGGAAAAACGTTTAATGTGGGTTATTTGATTAAAGACCGCTATAGTGGAAGGGATTATAATTATACCCCAAAGTCTCTTATAACGAAATGCAAGCAGGAACAATACACCTATGAATTAGAAAAGGGGGAAAATCCCTCAAAGATCAATCCTAATGTAAAGTTATATGCTGGTGAAGAGGCTGACTATTATAGCATCTTTGTTACTCCCACCGAACATGGTCAAGTTCTTGTGAATGATATCCCTGATCTTGATAGGGTAAAGATGGGGCAAAGAGTTTCCCTACTTGTATTCCCGGAAGAAGGATATTACCTAAAGCAATTAATGGCAAATGACTTGGATGTAACAAAGAGCAAATCGTTTATCCTTATTAAGGCTACTACAATAAGTGCAAAGTTTGAGAAAAAAACTTTTGAAGTAAAATTGCTTCAACCAAAGGAAGGAGGAAATCTTGGCATTATGGGGTATAATAAGGATCAACTCAAGGCAGTTCCTTATGGTACCGAGTTGACTGTCGCAGTTACTCCCAATGAAGGATATGAACTGGCTAAACTTACAGCAAACGGAGTGGACATACTGACGAGTAAAAAGTTCATCGTAAAGGAAGAAACTACCGTGACTGCCACATTCAAAAAGAAAACGTTTAATGTAACTATTTCTTCGGAAGTGAACGGAGGAGTTGTTACGATAACAGGATACGATAATCTCAAGGCAGTTC
>QWCK01000851.1_pt1 | contig 55730 bp, 51 predicted proteins | sample 1972571 | NCBI WGS metagenome assembly QWCK01 (sample SAMN09866710, study PRJNA288562) | Human gut metagenome isolate term2_stool, whole genome shotgun sequencing... | isolation source: gut | host: Homo sapiens | place: USA: California | reverse complement strand
CGGCTGCCGTTAGCAGTTACCGTGCTCTGTGAGGCCCGGACTTTCCTCAGAGCGGTCAAAGCCGCCCCGCCGCCGTATGTTCCACTCGTTTTCCGCTCCCTATAGTACCATAAAAAAACAAGATTTGCAAGCGATGCGGAATTTTGGTATACTATCTTTATCTTTGAGCTTGGAAAGGGGCGGGCAGGATGAAGCTGTATTTCCCGGTGCCGCCGCAGGCGGATGGCGTGCTGCTGCGCAATTTTCTGCGCCGCTGTGCCGTTTCCACCGAGCTGGCCCGGGCCGTGAAATTCCACGGCAGCGGCTTTTTTGCCGATGGCCAGCCCATCCTGGCAAACCGCCGCCTCGCCGCCGGGCAGGTGCTCTCGTTTGAACTGCCTGCCGACGGTGAGGGTGTGGCCCCGCAGCCGGAGATCCCGGTACAGGTCGTCCACGAGGACGCTTTTGCCCTCCTGCTGGAAAAGCCGCCCCGCCTGGCCGTGCATCCCACCCTGAACTACCCGCTGGACACGCTGGCCAACGGCTATGCGGCCTGGGCGGCGGCACAGGGGAGGAGCACGGTCTTCCGGCCCGTCAACCGCATTGATAAGGACACCAGCGGCCTGGTGCTGGCGGCGCGGAACAGCTACGCCGCCCCGCTGCTGGCCCAGGGCGTGGAAAAGCTCTACTATGCCATTGTGGAGGGGGAACTGCCTCTCGGCCCCGGCGTGATCGACGCCCCCATCGGGCGGCAGGGCGACAGCATCATCGGGCGGTGCGTGACCCCCGAGGGCAAGCCCAGCCGCACGGAGTATACCATATTAAAAGCAAAGAATGGCCTCAGCCTGGCGGCCTGTGTCCCGGTAACGGGGCGGACCCACCAGATCCGGGTCCACTTTGCCTCTCTGGGCCACCCGCTGGCCGGGGATGACCTCTACGGCGGCCACCGGGAGCGCGTCGGGCGGCAGGCGCTCCACTGTGCAAAACAGACATACACGATCCCGGCCTATACACCGATGCCGGACGGGATCGTGATCGACTGGGAAGCACCCCGACAGCGGATCACGGTGGAAAGCCCGCTCCCGGCGGATCTACAGGCCCTTTTGACGGATTGAGACGCGAGAATTTGTATATTTCGTGAAAAGTCCGTGAAAGCTCCCGCCAAATTCTGTGATAATGCTTGTTTCGGTGCGGGCGGAGTATATAATAAAAGAAAGATAAACTGATGTACTGTGCCGTTTTGAAACTTTGCGGCGCGGTTTTACTGACTGGAAAGAAACTGGAATCCGGAAGGAGCATCCTTTTTTGCTGGACGAAAAAACAACAGAACCGCAGCAGGAGATGCCGTCGGCCCCCAAACCGACGGCCCCGCGCGGGGAGAAGCTGCGCTCGCTCTGGGCGCGGCTGCAGTGTGTGCATCTGCTGCGGAGACATCGGTTCCGCCGAAAAACGCAGCACCATATGAACAATGTTTCCCAGAAAATGCGGGCCACCCCCATGGTGCAGACCGTGGGCGAGGGCCTGTACGCTCTGGGCTTTTCGACGGAATATGCCGTCGTCCGCGCCGGGCGGCGGGTCCGCGCGGCAGCCCTGTGGGTGGCGGCCTGGTTTGCAGCGCTGGCCCATGACCTGATGGTCACGGCGTTCCCCGGTGCGGCACAGGTGCTCAAGGATCTGTTTGGCCCCATCGTCCTCTTTGTGCGGGGCTGCGGGGCGCTGCTGGTTCATGCCCACCGGATTCATCAGGAAAAAGGCCTTGGCGCGGCCCTGCAGGCCAGTGTACATTTCTTCACAAACGGTATCCGGCGCAATGTGAAGCTGCTGCCCCGCATGGCCATGTACATCCTGCCGCTCTGCGCGCTGGCTGTCTGGGTGGCCGTGTTCAACCACATGGTGTATCAGCCTTATGCGCTGGCGGTGCAGGTCAACGGCCAGACCGTGGGCTATGTGGCCAACGAGACGGTCTTTAACCTGGCCCGCGAGGACGTGCAGCAGCGTATCAATTACTCCGGTACGGAGAAAAAAGAGTGGACCATTGAGCCGACCTACACCATCTCGGTGGGGCACACGGTGATGGATGAAAACGAGATGGCCAACGCCATCCTCAGCAGCGCCAGCGATGAGATCAGCACAGGCACGGCCCTGTATCTGGACGGCGAGCTGACCGCCGTCTGCGCCGACGGCAGCAGCCTGCGCGGCTACATCAGCAGCCTGCTGGAGCCCTACGAGGATCAGGAAAACTCCAACGTGACCGTCGGGTTCAACAAGTCCGTCGATCTGGAAGAGGGCATCTACTTCAACGAGAGCTTCATGGATTTCCAGGACGTCGTGAACAAGCTGTCCGGTGTCCAGCAGGCGGAGAAAATCTACAAAGTCCAGGCAGGCGATACCCTGTGGGCCATTGCCCAGAAGAACGACCTGACCTTTAAAGAGCTCTGCGCCCTGAACACGAATTTCAAGGGCGCGCCCCTGACGGAGACCTCCAATATCCAAGAGGGAGACGAGCTCATCGTTACCAAAGAGGAGGCGACCCTCGAAGTCCGGATCACTAAGGTCGAGACCCGGCAGGAGGAGATCCCCTACAGCACCGAGACCACCGAGTCCAAAGACCTGAACAAGGGCGTGACCCGGACGACCCAGGAGGGTGAGAACGGCCTGCGGAACGTGACGATGCGGAATGTCTACGACACCAACGGCGCCCTGCTGGAACAGACGATCCTTTCCACCGAGACCGTCAAGGAGCCGGTGAACAAGAAAGTGGTGGTGGGCACCAAGAAAGCTTCCACCGGCGGTGCCAAGTACATTACGGGCAGCGGCAGGTTCCTCTGGCCTGTCCCCAACTATAAATACTGTTCCCGCTGGTACAGCAGCGGCCACAAGGGCGTGGATATCTGCGCGGCAGCAGGCACGCCCATCTATGCCACGGCTTCCGGCACGGTCACCAAGGCGGGTTATGAGCGCGCCGGCGCGGGCAGGGGCTACGGCTACTCGGTCATCATCAGCCACGGCAGCGGGTACACCTCGGTGTATGCACACTGCCTGTCCCTGACCGTCCACGCGGGCCAGAGCGTCAAGCAGGGCCAGCTCATCGGCTATGTGGGCAGCACGGGCCGTTCCAGCGGCAACCACTGCCACTTTGAGATCCGGCTCAATGGTTCGTATATTCCCCCCCAGAGTATCTTCCCGGGGAAAAAATAACATCATAAAAAGGAGAATGCACTATGTCTACCCCGCACATCAGCGCCGAGAAAGGCGATTTTGCAAAAACCGTCCTGATGCCCGGCGATCCCCTGCGCGCCAAGTTCATTGCAGACACGTTCCTGAAAGATGTCCGGCAGGTGACCGGGGTCCGTGGGATGCTGGGCTTTACGGGCACCTATGAGGGCCGCCCCATCAGCGTGATGGGCAGCGGCATGGGAATGCCCTCCATCGGCATCTATTCCTATGAGCTGTTCAAGTTCTACGATGTGGACAACATCATCCGCATCGGCTCCGCAGGCAGCTATACCGAGAAAGCCAAGCTGTTTGATACCGTGCTGGCCACCGGTGCCGTGAGCGAGTCCAACTACGCCCGGGTCCAGAGCGGCTTTGAGGGCGACATCACCCAGCCCAGCCAGAGCCTGAACGACAAGCTCCGCGCTTCGGCTGCCAAGCAGGGCATCCCCCTCATCGAGGGCAACATCCACTCCTCGGATGTGTTCTACCGCCAGCCCTCCGACGCAAAGCCCACCTACTGGGAAAAGCTGCGGGATGAGCGCGGCTGCCTCTGCGTGGAGATGGAAAGCTTTGCCCTGTTTGCCAACGCGCAGGTGCTGAGCAAAAACGCCGCCTGCCTGCTGACCATCTCGGACAGCTTCGTCTCGCCGGAGATCACCACCGCCGAGCAGCGCCAGAAGAGTTTTACCGATATGATGAAAGTGGCTCTGGGCGCGGAGTACTAAAAAGAAAGTTGGCGCGGCGGGGGACTGCCGCGCTGTTTTTAACGGGAGGAAAATACCATGACGAAACTGACTCTCGAAGAAAAGCAGGAGCTCATCCGGATGGCCCTTGCGGCCAGGGAGAGGGCTTACGTGCCTTACAGCGACTTTATGGTGGGTGCCGCGTTGCGGGCCGAGGATGGTCGTGTCTTTACCGGCTGCAATGTGGAGAATGCCGCCTTTACCCCCACCAGCTGCGCCGAGCGCACCGCGCTGTTCAAAGCCGTGAGCGAGGGCGTGACCAAATTTACGGACATCGCCGTGGTAGGCTCCCGCCGGGGCGAGATCAATCAGCAGATCACCTCGCCCTGCGGCGTCTGCCGTCAGGCACTGTTTGAGTTTGGCGGCCCGGAGCTGAACGTCATCATGGCCAAAACGCCGGATGATTTCATGGAGCGCAGCATGGACGAGCTGCTGCCCTTTGGGTTCGGTCCCTCCAATGTGGCGGGCAATCAGGCCGTAGAGGACGAAAAAGAAGACTGAAATGCCGCGAAAGGAAAAGAAAAGTGGTACTGTTGCATGAATTCTGCAAAAAGATTGTAAAGGTTTTGTAATCGGAAATCGCTTGCATCTGTCATCACTTCCCGCTATACTTGAGCCAGTAAATGTGCAAGTGTGCGCATTTCGCAAACAAAACGCAGAATTGAATTCAAAATAAAAGGAGAGTTTTCATTATGATGATTTCTCGTCGTAACTTCCTGGCAGTGGCTGGCGCAGCCGCAGCCGCTGCTGCTTTGACTGCTTGTGGTGGTTCTTCCTCCACCAGCACCGCTTCCTCCACCGCTGCCGCTTCTTCCACCGCAGCTTCTTCCGCTGCTGAGGGCGACAACAAGATCGTCAAGGTCGCTCTGACCTGCGATACTGGCACGATCGATGACGAGAGCTTCAACCAGGCTTGCTGGACTGCTGTCTCCGGCTACATGGGCGATGACTGCCAGTACTACATCCCCGAGGCTGACGCTTCCGATGAGGACCGTGAGACCATGATCCGCCAGGCTGTCAACGACGGTGCTGACGTCATCGTCTGCGTTGGTTACCTGTACGGCGCTTCTCTGGCATGGGCTGCTGACCAGTACCCCGATGTCAAGTTCATCGCCGTCGACGTCACCCAGGGCGATATCGGCACCGACAGCATCCCCGCAAACTGCTACTGCATCACCTTTAAAGAGGAGCAGGCAGGCTACCTGGCAGGCTACGCCATCACCAAGGACGGCAAGACCAAGCTGGGCTTCCTGGGCGGCATGGCTGTTCCCGCGGTTATCCGTTACGGCTACGGCTTCGTGCAGGGCGCTGACGCTGCTGCTCAGGAGCTGGGCACCAACATCGACATCAACTACTTCTGGAGCTGGGCACCAACATCGACATCAACTACTTCTACGGCGGCCAGTTCTACGGCGATGCAAACATCACCTCCCGTATGGAGGGCTGGTACTCCAACGGTACTCAGGTGGTCTTTGCCTGCGGCGGCGGCATCTACACCTCTGCTGTGGAAGCTGCTCTGAAGACGAACGGCTATGTCATCGGTGTTGACGTTGACCAGAACTACATTGGTGTCAATGGCGTGGCCGACGGCTCCTTTGCTTACAACCCGTTCATCACCTCTGCCATGAAGGGCCTGACCGAGGCTGTCAACACCGCTCTGTCTGATATCGAGGCAGGCGAGTGGGGCGACATCGCTGCTTCCAACGGCAACTTCGGCCTGGAGGACGGCGATTACATCGGTCTGCCCACCGATGAGGACAGCTGGAACTTCGAGACCTTTACCGTCGATGAGTACGAGGCAGTCAAGGAGAAGATCAAGAGCGGCGAGATCGTGGTCGATAACAACTCCGACGACGCTACCAAGCCCACCGTCAGCGAGTTCACTACGGTCAACTACATCCAGTAATTGCAAAACGCAGCACAGGCTGCATTTTAAGAGCAGGACGCTTCCCAAAGAGCGCCCTGCTCTTTTTGTGTATAATGCACAAAAGTAATACTTATATTACAACATTCCGATAAAAATTCAAAAAGAAGTGTGCAAAATGAGAGAAATAAGGTATAATGGATGCTAGAATAGTATCGGTGTCGCTATGGCACGAAAGGAGAGTGAGCAGATTGGCAGAGGACTTTGTGATCGAGATGCTCCATATTACCAAGGAATTCCCTGGCATTAAGGCAAACGATGATATCACCCTGCAGCTGCGTAAAGGTGAGGTACACGCCCTGCTTGGCGAGAACGGTGCAGGCAAGAGCACGCTGATGAGCGTGCTGTTCGGCCTGTATCAGCCGGAACAGGGCAAGATCCTCAAAAATGGCAAGGAGGTCGCCATCCGGAACCCCAACGACGCGAACGCGCTTGGCATCGGCATGGTGCACCAGCACTTCAAGCTGGTGGAGTGCTTCAGCGTGCTGGACAACATCATCCTGGGCGTGGAGCCCAACAAGATGGGCTTTTTGCAGAAAGCCGAGGCCCGCAAAAAGGTCATGGCCCTGAGCGAGAAGTACGGCCTGCGGGTGGACCCGGACGCCCTCATCAGCGACATTTCCGTTGGAATGCAGCAGCGCGTGGAGATCTTGAAAATGCTCTACCGCGACAATGAGATCCTGATCTTCGACGAGCCCACGGCTGTTCTGACGCCGCAGGAGATCGACGAGCTCATGGAGATCATGCGCGGGTTCAAGAAAGAGGGCAAATCCATCCTCTTCATCACCCACAAGCTCAACGAGATCATGGCGGTGGCAGACCGCTGTACCGTCCTGCGCAAGGGCAAGTATATGGGCACTGTGGAGATCAAGGACACCACCAAGGAAGAGCTTTCCCGCATGATGGTGGGCCGTGATGTCCAGCTTCAGGTCGAGAAAAAGCCTGCCAACCCCGGCAAGGCGGTGCTGGACGTGAAGAACGTGACCATGCACAACAGCCAGAGCAAGAAAGACTCCGTCAAGAACGTTTCGTTCCAGGTGCACGGCGGCGAGATCGTCTGCCTGGCGGGCATTGAGGGCAACGGCCAAACCGAGTTCATCTACGGCCTGACCGGCCTGGAAAAACTGTCCAGCGGCACCATTACGCTGGACGGCAAGGACATCACCCGTGAATCCATCCGCCAGCGCTCCAAGGACGGCATGAGCCATATCCCCGAAGACCGCCACAAGCACGGTCTGGTGCTGGATTACAGCCTGGAGAACAACATGGTGCTCCAGCGTTACTGGCAGCCGGAGTTCCAGAAAGGCGGCTTCATCCAAAAAGAAAAAGTGCGGGAGTACTCCGATAAACTGATCGCGCAGTACGACGTCCGCAGCGGCCAGGGCAGCTCCACCATCGTGCGCAGCATGTCCGGCGGCAACCAGCAGAAAGCCATCATTGCCCGTGAGATCGACAAAGACCCCAAGCTGCTGGTGGCAGTGCAGCCCACCCGCGGCCTGGACGTCGGCGCCATTGAATACATCCACCGGCAGATCGTGGCCGAGCGCGATAAGGGCAAGGCCGTGTTGTTGGTCAGCCTGGAGCTGGACGAAGTGATGAACCTCTCCGACCGCATCCTTGTCATGTACGAGGGTGAGATCGTAGGCGAATTTGATCCCAAGACCACCACTGTCCAGGAGCTGGGCCTGTATATGGCTGGTGCCCGCAAGCAGGGGAAAGGGGAGTAAACAGGAATGAACAAGAAAAAACTTTCCCACAGCGGGCTGCAGAGCTCTGTCACGAGCGTCATGGCGGCTCTGCTGTGCATCGTCATTGGTATGGCAGTCGGTTTCCTCGTGCTGCTGGCCATCAACCCGGCCCACGCGTGGGGCGACGGCTTTGTCCGCATCATCAAGGGCGGCTTCCATGATGCCCCCTATGGCGTCGGCAAGGAGCTGGCCAACGCGGCGCCTCTGGTCATGACCGGCCTTTCCGTCGGCTTCGCCTTTAAGACGGGCCTGTTCAACATCGGCGCTTCCGGCCAGTACACGCTGGGTGCCTTTGGTGCCCTGTACTGCGCCATCATGCTCAAGCTGCCCTGGTTCGTCTGCCTGCTGGTGGCTACCATCCTGGGCGGCATCTGGGGTGCGATCCCGGGCTTCTTCAAGGCCTACTTCAACATCAACGAGGTCATCACCTCCATCATGTTCAACTGGATCGGCCTTTACCTCGTCAATGAGCTCATCTACCAGAACGGCACCGGCCCCATGTACGATGTGCGCAACACCCGTACCCTGAACCTGGGCAAGAGCGCGGAGCTGTCCAAGGCATTGATCCCGGACTTTGGCCTGAACAAGATGTTCCAGACCAACAGCACCACCATTGCCATCTTCCTGGCGGCAGCCGTGGCAGTCCTGATCTGGGTCATCCTGAACAAGACCACCTTTGGCTATGAGCTCAAGGCGGTCGGCCTGAACAAGAGCGCGGCCCGCTACGCCGGTATCAACGAGAAGAAGAACATCATCCTCTCCATGGCCATCGCAGGTGCGCTGGCCGGTTTCGGCGCAGGCCTGTATTACCTCTCCAACGTGTCCCAGTGGAACCCGCTGAACTCCACCAGCCTCCCGGCCATGGGCTTCAACGGCATTTCCGTTGCCCTGCTGGCAAGTTCCAACCCCATCGGTACCATTTTCTCTGCCCTGTTCATCTCCCACATCTCGGTTGGCGGCTCGTTCCTTTCCACCAAGTATTACCCCACCGAGATCTCGGATCTCATCAGCGGCATCATCATCTATCTGTGCGCATTCTCCATGCTGTTCCGCGGCAAGATCCACGCCCTGCTGTTCAAGAATGCGGATAAGACCAACGTGAACGCAGAGCCTGCCCCTGCAGAAAACAAAAAGGAGGGCAAGTGATATGCTGCTTCTGATCAAATATACCCTGCTGTATGGCATCGTGCTGATGCTGGTCGCTCTGGGCGGCATGTTCAGTGAGCACTCCGGCATCATCAACATCGCGCTGGAAGGCATCATGGTCATCGGCGGTGTGGCGGGTGTCCTCACCCTGACCATGCTCCCGGCGAGCCTGCCCTCCTGGCTCATCGTGGTCATCGCCGTGGTGGTGGCCGCGCTGGCAGGCGTGATCTACAGCCTGCTGCTGGCCTTTGCTTCCATCAACCTGAAAGCGGACCAGACCATCGGCGGCACGGCCCTGAACCTGCTGGCTACCGCCGTGGCCGTCGTCATTGCCAAAAACTTCAGCGACAGCGGCAGCGCCAAGCTGAACTACTCCAACAAGCCGTTCCTGTTCAGCATCGGCAAGCTGGAACTGAGCATCTTTGTGCCGCTGGGCATCATCCTGCTCATCATCAGCTATATCGTGCTGTACAAGACCCGCTTCGGCCTGCGTCTGCGTGCCTGCGGCGAGCATCCTCAGGCAGCGGATTCCGTGGGCATCAACGTGTATAAGATGCGCTATGCAGGTGTCATGATCTCCGGTGCACTGGGTGCCATCGGCGGCCTGGCCTATATCGTGCCCCCGGTGCAGACCTGGAACTTTGAGGTCGGTGTGGCGGGTGCAGGCTTCCTGGCCATGGCCGTTATGATCTTCGGCCAGTGGAAGCCGTTCAACATCTGTGGGGCAGCCATGTTCTTTGCCGTGTTCAAGAGTCTGGCAAACATTGCGGACTCCACGTTCCTGGCACAGTTCCACTGGTCCAGCAACATCTACAACATGATGCCGTTCATCGCCTCGATGATCATTCTGGCATTTACCTCCAAGAACAGCATGGCCCCCAAGGCCGAGGGCATCCCTTACGACAAGGGTTCCCGCTGAGAGGAGCGTGACCTACGATGCGTATTTATGATCTGATCGCAAAGAAGCGGGATGGCGGCACCCACACCCGGGAAGAGCTGGAAGCCATCGTCAACGGCTTTGTCAGCGGCGAGGTAGCCGATTACCAGATGGCGGCCTGGATGATGGCCGTCTACCTGCGCGGCATGACCGATGAAGAAACGGCCGAGCTGACCGATGTGATGGCCCACAGTGGCGTCATGGTCGATCTTTCGCCCATCCCCGGCATCAAGGTGGACAAGCACTCCACCGGCGGCGTGGGCGATAAGACCACCTTGGTCATTGCGCCCATCGTGGCGGCCTGCGGCGTCAAGATCGCCAAAATGAGCGGCCGTGGTCTGGGCCACACCGGCGGCACCATTGATAAGATGGAGAGCGTGCCCGGCACCCGGACAGCCCTGACCCAGGAGGAATTCTTTGCGCAGGTGAACAAGATCGGCCTCTCGGTCATCGGCCAGAGCGAGGGCATCGCCGTGGCGGATAAAAAGATGTACGCCCTGCGGGATGTGACCGCCACCGTCAGCTGCATCCCCCTCATCGCCTCCAGCATCATGTCCAAAAAGCTGGCCTCCGGCTCGGATGCCATCCTGCTGGATGTCACCACCGGAACGGGCGCGTTCATGAAGACCGTGGACCAGAGCATTGAGCTGGCCAAGCTGATGGTCTCCATTGGCACCCACCATGGCCGCCATGTGGCCGCCATGATCACCGATATGGACACCCCGCTGGGCCATAACATCGGCAACAGCCTGGAAGTGATGGAGAGCATGGACGTGCTCAAGGGCAAGGGCCCGGCCGACCTGACCGAGGTCTGCCTCCAGCTGGCCACCAATATGCTGGTGCTGGCTGATAAGGGCACCCCGGCGGAATGCCGCGCCATGGCGGAGGCTGTCATCGCGGACGGTTCCGCCTTTGAAAAGTGCAAGCAGATGTTCGCGGCTCAGGGGGGCGACACCCGCGTGCTGGACGATTACAGCCTGTTTGCAAAGCCCGCCGCCAGCTATGAGCTGCTGGCCGAGCAGGACGGCTACATCATCCAGAACGACGCCGAGAAGATCGGTTCTGCCAGCGTGCTGCTGGGCGCGGGCCGCCAGAAGAAAGGCGACCCGCTGGACTTTGCCGCCGGCATCGTCCTGCACAAAAAGCGCGGCGCTACCGTCCACAAGGGCGAGAGCCTGGCCACGTTCTATGGCGCGCCGGACAAGTTTGCCGCCGCCGCGGAAGAATACCGCAGCGGCCTGGTCTACGGCGACACCCAACCCGAGGAAGCCCCGCTGGTCTACGCCCTCGTCACCAAGGACGGCGTGGAGCGGTACGACCAGTAAGCGGTTTCGTTCAAGATGCGAGCAGGAGCCTGAGATGTTTCGGGCTCCTGCTTTTTGCGTGTTGGGTGCGGAAATTTTAAATCTGTTTCAGATTCCCCTCCAAAACCCCTGCATTTGTTGGAGAACGCCCGCATTTGGTGGAACTTTCTGCCCGGATGTGCTATACTAAGATTTGATATCCCCGGGCAAGGGCAGAGCACCCGCCTGTGAGGAAAGAAAGGATTTTGGTATGAAGATCGTTTTGGTAGGCGGCGGCAAGGTCGGTGCGGCATTGGCACGCCAGCTGAGTGAGGAAGGCCATAACGTGACGGTGGTGGACACCAATAAGGCCCGTGTGGAGCACATTGGCGAAAGCTACGACGTCATGAGCATCCTGGGCAATGGTTCTTCCATCACCACCCTGTCGGAAGCGGGCGTGGAGGACGCGGACGTCTTTATTGCGGTCACGGGCTCGGACGAGCTGAACCTGCTGTGCTGTATGTTCGCCAAAAAGGCGGGCCACTGCCACGCCATTGCCCGTGTGCGCAACCCGTCTTACAGCCATGAGCTGGACTTTATCAAAAAGCAGATCGGCATTTCGGCCATCATCAACCCGGAAATGGCAGCGGCCAAGGAAATTTCCCACCTGCTCCGCTTCCCGGGGGCCAGCAAGATCGATACCTTTGCGGGCGGCCGTGTCCGCCTCATTAAATTTGCGCTGACCGAACAGCAGGGGCTGGACGGCGTAGCCATCCATGAGATCCCCACCCGGCTCAAGAGCGATATTCTGGTCTGCGCCGTGGAGCGGGACGGCGGGGTCATCATCCCCAACGGCAACTTTGTACTCCAGAACGGCGATCAGGTCACGTTCCTTGCCACGCAGGAAAAGGCCCACGAGTTCTTCCAACGCATCCACCTGCCGGTGCGCCCGGTGCGCAACGCCCTCATCGTGGGCGGCGGCGCCATCGGGTACTACCTGAGCCAGGAGCTGCTGGAAAATCATGTCCGTGTCCGGATCGTGGAGCGGGACCCGGCCCGCTGCAATGAGCTGGCAGAGTCCCTGCCCGGGGCTCAGATCCTGAACGAGGATGGTTCCAATCGCGAGTTCCTCCTCTCCGAGGGGCTGGAATCCACCGAGGCGTTCGTGGCGCTGACCAACATCGACGAGGAAAACGTTTTGCTGACCCTGTTTGCCAAAAAGCATTCCCAGGGCAAGCTGGTCACCAAGATCAACCGGCTGGAGTTTGACGACATTCTGGCCGGGCTGGATCTGGGCAGCATCGTCTACCCCAAGTACATGACCTGCGATTACATCGTGCAGTATGTCCGTGCCCTGCAGAACGAGGCGGGCAACAACATCAAGACCCTCTACCGCATTCTGGACGACCGCGTGGAAGCACTGGAATTTACCGTCCATGAGGAGAGCAAGGCCACGGGCGTGCCCCTGAGCCAGCTCCACCTCAAGAAAAACCTGCTGCTCTGCTGCATTACCCGCGGCAATGAGATCCGCATCCCCCGCGGCGGCGACCAGATCCAGGTGGGCGACAATGTCATCGTTGTCACGCTGGAGCACGGCCTGCACGACCTGCGGGATATTGTGGAAGACTGACGGAGGACATGACGTATGAATTATGCGATCGTGTTCCGGCTGCTGAGCTATATTCTGTTTTGTGAGGCGGCGCTGCTGCTGCTGCCCGCCACCGCCAGCCTGTGCTATGGGGAGTGGAGCGTGCTGGGCGTCTTTGTGCTTACGGCGGCACTCTGCCTGGTGCTGGGGTTGCTGCTGCGGCGGATCAAACCTTCCAGCAAGGTGTTCTACATGCGGGAAGGTTTTGCCACCACGGCCCTGAGCTGGGTCGTCATCAGTATCATGGGGGCCATCCCCTTTGTGCTCACGGGCTGCATCCCCAACCCGGTGGATGCCATGTTTGAGACGGTGTCCGGTTTTACCACCACGGGTGCCAGCATCCTGCCTGCCGTGGAGGGGCTGCCCAAGGGCATTCTGTTCTGGCGCAGCTTCACCCACTGGATCGGCGGCATGGGTGTTCTGGTCTTCCTGCTCTCGCTGCTGCCCCTGACCGGCGGCTCCCATGTCAACCTGATGAAAGCCGAGAGCCCCGGCCCCCAGGTGGATAAGCTGGTGCCAAAAGTACAGTCCACGGCCAAAATTCTGTACGGAATCTATTTTGCACTGACCGTGCTGGAATTTCTCTTCCTGCTGGTGGGACGGATGCCGGTGTTTGACGCCATGCTGACGGCGTTCGGCACGGCAGGCACCGGCGGCTTCGGATTCAAGAACGACAGTTTCGGCAGTCTTTCGCCCTATATTCAGTGGGTCGTGACCATCTTCATGATCCTGTTTGGCGTCAACTTCAACACCTATTTCCTGCTGCTGCTGCGCCGGTTCCGGCGGGCAGCCGCCAGCGAGGAAGTGCGCGGCTACTTCCTCATCATTCTGGTGGCAATCGGCATCATCACCCTCAATATCCATGGGATGTACGACAGCCTGGGTGTGGCGCTCCGCCATGCGGCGTTCCAGGTGGGCTCCATCATCACCACCACCGGCTTTTCCAGCTGTGATTTTGACCTCTGGCCCACCCTTTCCAAGGAAGTGCTGGTCATGCTGATGTTCGTGGGTGCCTGCGCGGGCAGCACGGGCGGCGGCATCAAGGTGAGCCGCATCCTCATCCTGGGCAAAACGCTGGGCAAGGAGCTCAAGCAGGCCCTTCATCCCCAGGTGGTGGCCCCGGTCCGGATGGATGGCAAGCTCATCAACCATGAGACCATCCGCGCCACCAATGTTTTCCTTGCGGCCTACATCTTTATTTTTGCCGCGTCGCTGTTCTTGATCAGTCTGGATGGCTTTGATATGGTGACCAACTTTACCGCCATTGCCGCCACCCTGAACAACATCGGCCCCGGCCTCAATCAGGTAGGCCCCATGATGAACTTTGGCGGCTTCTCCAACCCTGCCAAGCTCGTCATGATCTTTGACATGCTGGCCGGCCGCCTGGAGATCTTCCCCATGCTGGTGCTCTTCCTGCCGGACACCTGGCGGAAATTCTGAAAATCTTACCGCAAACAAAAAAGGCTTCCCGTTTTCTCAGCGGGGAGCCTTTTCTGATGTTGGAAATCGGTTATAACTCTACTTTTTCCTGCGCGCGATATTGCAGCGCTTCCAGCAGGGAATCTTCGTCTAACAATTGCTTTCCTGCCAGGTCGGCCACGGTGCGGGCTACCCGGAGGATGCGGTCATGGGCGCGGGCGGAGAGGCCCAGCGTCTCATACGAGGCGCGGAGGAGCCGCTCGGCAGCGGGGGTCATCCGGCAGACGCGGCGTACTTGCCCGGCGGTGAGCCGGGCGTTGCAGTGCACGCCCTCAAAGCCGGGGGCAGCGTACCGCTTTGCCTGAACCTGTCGGGCAAACAGTACCTGCCTGCGCAGGTCGGCGCTGCTCTCAGCGGAGGCGGTGCCGTGCAGCTCGTCAAAGGCAACGGGGTCCATCTCCACGCAGAGGTCGATGCGATCCAGCAGCGGACCGGACACCCGGCTGCGGTATTGCCGCACCGCGCTCAGGGAGCAGGTGCATGGCCGGGTGGGGTGGCCGTAGTAACCGCACTTGCAGGGGTTCATAGCGGCGACCAGCTGAAAATGGCTGGGGTATGTGGCACTGCCCGCGGCCCGGCTGACGGTGATCTGACCGTCTTCCAGCGGCTGACGGAGCACTTCGAGGCTTTCGCGGGAGAACTCCGGCAGCTCATCCAGGAACAGCACGCCGCAGTTGGCCAGACTGCACTCGCCGGGGCGGAACTGTGCTCCGCCGCCGGCCAGCGAGACAGCGCTGGCCGAGTGGTGCGGGCTGCGGAACGGCCTGGCCGTGACAAGGCCCCGGCCCTTGGGCATCTGCCCGGCGATGGAATAGATTTTGGTCGTCTCCACGGCTTCCTCCCGGGTGAGCGGAGGAAGGATCCCGGGCAGGCGCTTGGCCAGCATGGATTTGCCGGTGCCCGGAGCCCCGATGAGGAGCACATTGTGTCCGCCGGCAGCCGCCAGCACCATGGCCCGGCGGGCCAGCGGCTGACCCATCACGTCCGCAAAATCCGGGGCGGCGTTCCAGGCGTCGGTGGGGTCAAAGGGAGCGCAGCGGATGGGGGAGATGGGCCGGATGCCCCGCAGGGCGTCCACCACTTCCAGCGCCGTGTGGGCAGGGTAGACCAGCATGGTGTCTCCGCAGGCCTCGGCTGCTTCGGCCGCGTTCTCCGCAGGGACATACAGGGCCTGCACCCCGCTGGCGGCAGCCGTCAGGGCCATGGGCAGCACGCCGGACACCGGGCGGAGGCTGCCATCCAGTGCCAGCTCCCCCAGAAAGGCGGCCTCCTCTGGCGGGGGCTCGATCTGCCCGGCCGAGGAGAGGACGGCCAGCAGCAGGGGCAGGTCGTACACGGGGCCGGTCTTGCGGACATCGGCCGGGGCCAGGTTGACCGTGATGCGGCGGTCCGGCCACTTGAACCCCAGGTTGCGGGCGGCGGCGTGGACACGGTCGCCGCTTTCCCGCACGGCGGAATCGGGCAGGCCGACAATGGAGAGGGCGGGCATCCCGCCCGAGACGTCGGCTTCCACTGCGACAGCAAAGCCGTTGAGACCGTTGAGACCAAAGCTTCTGATAACGGAATACATGGCGCTCCTTTTGCCCGGAGGGCGGTCAAGAGAGAGAATGGTTAAGAAATGGTAAAGAATGGTATCGAACGTCAAACTTCGACAGCAAAGATTCCTAAAATAAATTATAGTAAAGGGCGTGAACATTGTCAATGCGGCAAAAAAGGAGGTTTTTTATGAATACGCGAGAGTATTGCTGCTACACCCGCCCTTATTCGGAAATCGAAGGCTTACAGCTGGCACACACATTGCTTTACAGTGCCAGTGCACAGCCGGAGGGCATTGTACTGGAGCTGCGTGTCCAGCAGGGCGGCGGGAACTACACCAGCCGGGTGGTCTGCCCGGACGGCAGTTTTGCCCGCGTGATGCGGCTGATGCGGTACTTATGCGAGAACGGGATCGGCCCCGGGCAGTGGCTGGATGTATTGGATGACCTGCACCAGCCCTACCGCCCGCTGGCAGCGGTGGAGGACGAGCCCGGGGAAGAGGATTCCCGGGAATTTATACCATTTGCCGGTTTTAATACGGAAAACTTGTTGCATAATACAGAATTGACACAAAGCGTGTAAAAGCTTATATTATAATTAGGCTGATTAAACTACCATTTTCCCGGCAAAAAACAATAAAGGTAAGGTGTGCAACATGTATCAGGAAGAGTATAAGCGCTGGCTGGCAGCGGATCTTGAGGACGCTGACCTGAAGCCCGAGCTGGCAAAGATCGAGGGAAACGACGATGAGATCAAAGACCGCTTTGCGGTTGCACTGAAATTTGGCACCGCCGGTCTGCGCGGCGTTCTGGGCGCCGGCACCAACCGGATGAACATTTATGTGGTCCGTCAGGCCACGCAGGGCCTGGCAAACTGGGTCAAGACCCAGGGCGGCACCCAGACGGTGGCCATCAGCTATGACAGCCGCCTCAAGAGTGATATCTTTGCCAAGACCGCTGCCGGTGTTCTGGCAGCCAACGGCATCAAGGTGCGCATTTATGATGCCCTGATGCCGGTTCCGGCCCTGAGCTTTGCCACCCGTTACTACAACTGCAACGCGGGCATCATGGTCACGGCTTCCCACAACCCGGCCAAGTACAACGGCTACAAGGCCTACGGCCCGGATGGCTGCCAGATGACCGATGACGCCGCTGCCATCGTGTACGATGAGATCCAGAAGACCGATGTGCTGACCGGTGCCAAGTACATCTCGTTTGCACAGGGCGTGGAGGATGGCCTCATCCGCTTTGTGGGCGATGACTGCAAGGAGGCCCTGTACGCTGCCATCGAGGCACGCCAGGTCCGCCCGGGCCTGTGCAAGACCGCCGGCCTCAAGCTGGTCTACAGCCCGCTGAACGGCTCTGGCCTCGTCCCGGTCACCCACGTGCTGAACGACATGGGCATCACCGACATCACCATCGTGCCCGAGCAGGAGTACCCCAATGGCTACTTCACCACCTGCTCCTACCCCAACCCCGAGATCTTCGAGGCCCTGAAGCTGGGCCTGAACCTGGCCACCGAGACCGGCGCCGACCTGATGCTGGCTACCGATCCCGATGCGGACCGCGTGGGCATCGCCATGAAGTGCCCGGATGGCAGCTATGAGCTGGTGTCCGGCAACGAGATGGGTGCCCTGCTGCTGGATTACATCTGCGCCGGCCGCATGGAGAAAGGCACCATGCCCAAGAACCCCGTGGCCGTCAAGTCCATCGTTTCCACCCCGCTGGCCGATGCCATCGCCGCCCACTACGGCGTCGAGATGCGCAACGTGCTGACCGGCTTCAAGTGGATCGGCGACCAGATCGCCAATCTGGAGGCTGCCGGGGAAGTCGATCGCTTCATCTTCGGCTTTGAGGAAAGCTACGGCTACCTGGCTGGCCCCTATGTCCGCGATAAGGACGCCATCATCGGCTCCATGCTCATCTGCGAGATGGCCGCTTACTACCGCAGCATCGGTTCTTCCATCAAGCAGCGCCTGGAGGAGATCTACAAGGAGTATGGCCGCTACCTGAACAAGGTGGACAGCTTTGAGTTCCCCGGCCTGACCGGCATGGAGAAGATGGCTTCCATCATGCAGAAGCTGCGCGACAACCCGCCCACCGAGCTGGCTGGCCACAAGGTGGTCAAGGTGACCGACTACAAGAAGCCGGAGGAGACGGGCCTGCCCGCCGCAAATGTCCTGATCTACAACCTGGAGAACGGTGCTACCGTTGTGGTGCGCCCCTCCGGTACCGAGCCCAAGATCAAGACCTACTTCACCACCCTGGGCAAGGATCTGGCCGATGCACAGGCCCAGAAAGACGCTCTGGCCGCTGCCATTGAGCCCATCCTGAAGTAAAAAATAATTTCCGGAACATTTCGCCCCCATGCAGCGTGCAAAAGCCCTGCATGGGGGCCTTTTTGATGGGTGCGGGCGGGTTGCAGTTTGTAAGGGTTTACGCTATAATATTCAATGTATCGTTATCCCCCTGTGCCACGGTGCACAGGCAGTGCAAAAACAGGGCAGGTGTAAAAAATTTGGAAAAGCATGTATCGGCTGTTCTGGTGGCGGCAGGCTCCTCCACCCGGATGGGATTTGACAAGCTCAGTTTTGATCTGGGCGGGGAGACCGTGCTGGGCCGGAGCATCCGCGCGTTTGAGGAGAGCCCTCTGGTGAGCGAGATCGTTCTGGTGGCGGGCAAGAACCGCGAATACGTTGAGGCGCAGGCCGCTGCCTGCACAAAGCCCGTGCAGGTGGTGCAGGGCGGTGCCACCCGGGCCGAGAGCGCCAAAAACGGTGTGCTGGCCGCCCATGGAGAGCTGGTGGCCGTCCACGATGCAGCTCGCCCCTTTGTGAGCGAGGCGGTCATTGAGGCCGTGGTGGAAGCCGCTGCAAAATGCGGGGCCGCTGCCCCGGCGGTGCCCGTGAAAGACACCATCAAGCAGGCCACCCGGGGCGATGGCAAAAAGGTCCCGGCGAAATGTGTGGTGGAGACGACCCCGGACCGCAGTACCCTGTATGCGGTGCAGACGCCCCAGTGCTTTGACCGTGCCGCCTATCTGGCCGCGCTGGAAGAACTGGACGAGGAAAAAGCCCGCCTTGTTACGGACGATTGCAGCCTGTTTGAGCTGACGGGCCGTACCGTGCAGCTGACACAGGGAGATTACGCTAATTTGAAGATCACGACGCGGGAGGATCTGCCCCGCGCGGAACAGAAAGAAGGAACTGCAATGCGTATTGGTCATGGTTATGATGTTCACCGTCTGGTGGAAGGCCGCAAACTGATTCTGGGCGGTGTGGAAGTGCCCTATGAGAAAGGCCTGCTGGGCCACTCCGATGCCGATGTGCTGGCACACGCTGTCATGGACGCCGTGCTGGGTGCTGCCGCTCTGGGCGATATCGGCCAGCATTTCCCGGATACCGCCAAGGAGTACGAGGGGGCCGACAGCCTGGCGCTGGCCCGCCGTGTGGCCGAGATCCTCAAGGAGCACGGCTACCGGATCGAGAACATTGATTCCACCATCCTCTGTCAGCGGCCCAAGCTGGCCTCCTACATCCCCGCCATGCGCCAGAAGCTGGCCGATGCCTTTGGGATGCCGGTGGATGCCGTGAGCGTTAAGGCCACCACCGAGGAGCACTTGGGCTTTACGGGCGAAGGGCTGGGCATTGCGGCCCACGCGGTTGCCCTCATTGAAAAGCTGTAAGAAAGCAGGAACAAAAACGGGAGTGTTACGTCGATGACTCTGAACTCGATCATAGCCAATTTCCAGACCTTTAAGCTGGTGGATCTGCTGGATATCCTGGTGATCGCATTCCTCATCTACCAGCTGCTGGGCATCGTCAACCGTACCCGCGCGGGTCAGCTGGCCAAGGGAGCGCTGCTGGTGCTGGTGGTTTATCTGGTGGCCAATATCCTGAATATGCGCACGGTGACCTGGCTGCTCAACTCGCTGCTGCAGGTCGGCCTGCTGACGCTGGTGGTGCTGTTCCAGCCGGAGATCCGGCGCGCTTTGGAGCGGATGGGCCAGACCGACCAGTGGGCGGGCAAACTTTTCAATATGAAAGGCCGCTACAACGACCCAAGCCTCAAAGGAGCCTGGCGCAGCGCCATCATTGCCATCTGCGATGCGGCAGAGCGTTTTTCAGAGACCAAGACAGGTGCCCTCATCGTGCTGGAGCGGCACACCAACCTCTCGGAGATCGTCCGCACCGGTACGCCGGTGAACAGTGCCGTCAACCTGGAGGTGCTGGGCACCATCTTCTACGAGGGTACCCCCCTGCATGACGGCGCGGCCATCATTGAAAACGGCCGTATCAAGGCGGCGGGCTGCGTGCTGCCCCTTTCCAACAACCTGGACCTCGGCAAGGACATGGGCACCCGCCACCGCGCCTGCCTGGGCATTGCCGAGAACTCGGATGCCATTGCCATCGTCGTCAGCGAGGAGACGGGAATCATCTCCATGGCCAAAAACGGCGTGCTGATCCGCCATTTTGACCGCCAGACCCTCTACACCCGCCTCATCGACGAGATGATCCCCAAGGAGACCACCAGCGAAAAGACCGACACCAGCAGCTGGAAATATCGCGCCAAGCAGCTGCTGAACTGGGTCAATCAGAAGGAGGATGAGCAGCAATGAGCACCGCGCCCAAAAAGCCCGACGGCACCAAGCCCGCCATCAAGCCCGCAGGCGGTATGCTCAATGACCGCCGCATCCGCCTGCTGCTGGCCATCATCGGTGCCATCATTGCCTGGATGGCGGTTACCATCGTCGTCCAACCCGGCACCACCAAGACCATCTCCAATGTCCCGGTGGATTTCACCTATGATTCCTCTGCCTATACTTCCCGCGGCCTGAGTATCGTCAGCGCCCCGGAAAAGTTCGTCAACCTGAAGCTCTCCGGCGACGGCTACACCATCGGCAGTCTGCAGGCCTCCGATTTTGTGGTCTATCCGGACTGGTCCAGCGTGCGGGACAGCGGCGAGAAGAACCTGCGTTTGCAGGTGCGGAGCCAGAGCACCCTGCTCACCGGCGTGTCCGTCTCCATTGAGGGCGGCGACAACACCGTGGATGTGGTGTTCGACGTGGTGGAGGAAAAGACCCTGCCCATCACCGTGACCACCAATTACCTGACCATCGCGGATGGGTATATCCTGTACGGCACGGACGTCTCAAAAGAGACCGTCACCCTCTCCGGTCCCAGCACCGAGCTGAGCCAGGTGGAGACCTGCACCGCCGAAGTCGCCCACAAGGGCGACCTGACCGAGCCGGTCACCCTGACCACCGCCCTGCGTTTCTACACCCGCAGCGGCAGCGAGGTCAAGTTTGAGTACACCACCCTCGAAGAAGAGAGCGTGGACGTGACCTTGCAGGTGTACAAGGTGGCTACCCTCCCGGTGGAGGTCAGCTTCATCAACGCCCCGCGGGACTTTGATTCTTCGGTGCTGGCCTATACCCTGAGCAAAAAGACGCTTAACGTGGCCGGTCCGGAGTCCCAGATCGACCGGCTCTCGGCGCTGTCCGTGGGCACCATCGACCTCTCCACCTTTGCGCTGGACAAGGTCTACGAGATGCCCATTGAGCTGCCCACCGGCATCCACCTGCTGGATAACCTCTCCAGCATCACGGTCAGCTTTGACAGCTCCAAGCTGGAGACCAAGACCCTGAACCTGCCCTCCAGCTGCGTGCAGGTCGTCAATCTGTCCTCCAGCTACCAGCTGACGGTGGAGACCGAGCGGCTGATGAACGTGACTCTCTGCGGCCCGGCCGGTTCGCTGGAAACGCTGACGCCGGAACAGGTGGTCATTGAGATCGACGCCGATGATTTCTCGGTGGCCATTGGCCAGCAGAACATTGCCTGCCGCCTGTATGTGCCCGCCAACGGCAAAATTTTTGCGCTGGGCAGCTATATGGTGCAGTGCAAGATCGAAAGCAATTGAGGCAGCTAGCCCTCTCAGGCCGCCTATTGGCGTCCAGCTGTTCCCCTTTTTGGCTTTGCCACTTTCCCCCGACCGGGGGAAATCTTTCCCAAAGGGGGAGCCCTTGGCAAAACCGGAAACATTGCGGGGACTGCCAAGGCCTCTCACTTTGGGAGAGGTGGCATTGCGAAGCAATGACGGAGAGGGCAAGGATGCTGAAAATAAAGCGAGAAACTTGGAGTAAGAATTTACAAAACATGATTTTAGTGCGAGACATCCGCCTGCCCCTCTCCGCCGGGGAGCCGCAGGCCTTTGAAAAAGCGCTGCATCTGGCACGCGTCCCCCGCGCAAAAGTGGGGCACCTGGGGGTGGCAAAACTCTCTGTGGACGCGCGCCACGGGCAGCCCAAACTGGTGTACACGGTAGCGGTCACGCTCAAGGACGAGGGTGAGGAATCTGCTTATGCAGGGGCCTCGCCCTGCGTCGCTTTGCACCAAAAGGTGGATTTTTCCGTCCAGAACGGCACCCGGCCGCTTGTCCACCGCCCGGTGGTCTGCGGCCTGGGGCCTGCGGGCCTGTTTGCAGCCCTGCTGCTGGCCCGGCAGGGCTACCGCCCCATTGTGCTGGAGCGGGGCCCGGCGCTGGACGAGCGTGTCAAGGCCGTGGAGCATTTCTCGGCCACCGGCGAGCTGGACGAAAACGCCAACATCCAGTTTGGCGAGGGCGGCGCGGGCACGTTCTCGGACGGCAAGCTGACCACCCGCATCGGGGATGAGCTCTGCGGCTTTGTCACCGAGGTGTTTTTGCAGCACGGTGCCCCGGCGGAGATCGCCTGGAAGCAGAAGCCCCATGTGGGCACCGACCTGCTGCGGGGCGTCATCACCTCCATCCGGAAAGAGATCGAGTCTCTGGGCGGCGAGGTGCATTTCAACACGGCCCTCACCGGTTTTGAGCGGAAGAATGGCGCGCTGACGGGGATTTTGACCACGGCGGGTTCGTTCCCCTGCGAGGCGCTGGTGTTTGCGGTGGGCCACTCGGCCCGGGATACGTTCGGGATGCTGCTGGACAGCGGCCTGGTGCTGGAGTGCAAGCCGTTCAGCGTCGGTTTCCGGGCGGAGCATCTCCAGAGCGAAATCGAAAAGAGCCTTTACCACGAGGCAGCCGGCCACCCGGCCCTGCCCCGGGGCGAGTACCAGCTCTCCCAGCATGTGGGGGAGCGGTGCGTCTATACGTTCTGCATGTGCCCGGGCGGCCAGGTGGTGGCCTCGGCCAGCGAGAAAGGCCGTGTGGTCACCAATGGTATGAGCTACCATGCCCGCAGCGGCAAAAACGCCAACGCGGCTGTGGTGGTCAGCGTGGGCGGAGCCGATTTTGCAAACGATCCCCGCCAGGCCATCGCGTTCCAGCGGGAGCTGGAAGCCAGAGCATACGCCGCCGGACGCCCGGCAGGGGAGTACGCGGCCCCGGCGGAGAACATCCAGAGCTTTCTCGAGGGCAGGGGTCAGCTGAAGATCAGCCGGGTCCAGCCCACTTATGACCGTGGCGTCTGCCCGGCAGACCTGGGGGCCCTGCTGCCCGGGGAGCTGGCCGATACCCTGCGGGCAGGCCTGCGCGCTTACGAGCGCAAAATCGCGGGCTACACCGCGCCCGAGGCCATCCTCACCGGCCTCGAGACCCGCACCAGCAGCCCGGTGCGGCTGAAACGGGAAGAGAATTTTGAGTGCGCCCAGCTGGCAGGTTTGTACCCCTGCGGCGAGGGTGCCGGATATGCGGGCGGCATTATGAGCGCCGCCGTGGATGGCCTGCGGGTAGCCCGGGCCATCATCAGCCGGTACAGCCCGGCAGAGGGATGAGTAAAAACATGAACGAAAACCAACGTGATACAGAACACCGCCCCGACGAGGGAAAACAGGTGCAGCAGGAGCTGGAGCGCCAGCTGCGGGAGTTTGGCGATACCATGTCCGACGCGTTCCGCCACGGCTTTGAGGGCCGGGGCGAGGAGATCGGCGACCGCGCCTTTGATGTAGGCAAGGCCGCTGTTCATGCCGCCAATTACGGCATCAACGCGGCGGGCCGCGCCGTGCGGGAGGGCCAGCAGGCCTGCCAGCGGCAGGCCGAAAAAGCCGCGCAGGCGGCAGGCGGCGGCGGCTCGGCCTGGGCCCGGCAGTTCTTTGCCCGGAAACCGGAGCCGACCCCTGTGGAGAACATCCGCGCCAGCGCCAAAAAGCGCCACAATGCGGGTGTGGCCCTGCTGGCGGTGGGCATCACGTTTGCGGTCATCTTTGGCATTTCGGCCATCAGCTGTTTTGGTGCTGCCGCCATGTTTGCCCCCAGCACCCTGCTGGGGGACGCCGTTGCCACCGAGGGGGATGCGATCACCCAGGTGTTCGTGGCCGGGGGCGAGGCGATTGGCAGCTTTGCCATGGGCGCGATCCGGGTCAGCGGCTGGGCATTCACAGCCATCACCGCATTGTTCGGCTGGATGACGGCGGCCGGTGCTTCCCGGATGCGTGCTGGCAAAAAGCTGAACCTTTACGCCGACATGGCCGAAGAGTTTGATTATCAAAAGGGCCTCTCACTGGAGATGCTGGCCGACCTGACCCACCAGAAAAAGCAGAAAGCTCTCAAGGCCCTGCGCGGATACATCCACAGGGGCTGGCTCTCGGCCTGGCTGGATGAAAAAGACGAGAAGCTCTACCTGACAGCGGAGGACTACCGTGCCGCCCAGGAGGCCCGCAAGGCCGCCGAACAGGCCCCGCGGCCGGAGCCCCAGCCGGAGGAGGCGGAAAGCACCGTGCCTCTCAACCTGGAAGTGGCCCGGAGCTTTGCCCAGGTGCTGAAAAAAGAAAAAGCCCTCATGCAGGACGAGCGTGCCGTGGAGGAGCTGGATCACATGCAGAAGACCACCCAGGCCATCTGCGACTGGCTGGAAGCCCACCCGGAGAGCCTGCCCAAGGCCCGCCGTTTTGCAGAGTATTATATCCCCACCACCCTCAAGCTCCTGCACACTTATAATGATGTGCAGGGCCAGCAGGGGGAGAACGCCGAGGCCATCCGCCGGGATATCGCCGGCATCCTGCATACGCTCAACCAGGCCTATGATAACCTCTACGATAAGCTTTTGAGCGATGTGGCGCTGGATGTTTCCAGCGAAATTGCCGCCCTGCAGGGGATGCTGGCGAATGACGGACTGACCGGGGAGGGGATGCTATGACCTACCGGGCCTGGAACCTGAAGACGCTGGATCGCGCGGCGGTGCGGGAGCTGACCCACGCCATCGCGGAACAGAATACCGAAGAACTGGAATATCACAGCCAGAGCGAGGAGCCCTGGACGGACGCGCAATACAATGCCACCCTGGCCGCCCAGCAGAAAGAAACCGCCCTGCTGGCGGGCATTCTGGCGGCCCGTGGCATCACCGATCCGACGGAGGCGCTGACCCTGCTGGCGGGCGAGGAAGAGCTGACCGACCCCATGCTCCTGACCGACATGGACAAGGCCTGTGCCCGCATTTTGCAGGCCATTGACAACGAAGAGACCATCGTGGTCTTTGGCGACTACGATGTGGACGGCGTGACTGCCACGGCCCTGCTCTACCAGCACCTGAAAGGGATGGGAGCCAACGTCAAATGTATGCTGCCCAGCCGGGAGGGCGATGGCTACGGCCTCTCCAAAAACGCCATCCAGTCCATCCACGACAAGGGCTGCCAGCTCATCGTCACGGTGGACAACGGCATTGCCGCCATTGAGGAAGCCGAGTTTGCAGCCTCCCTGGGGGTAGACCTCATCGTCACCGACCACCATCTGCCCCACGAGGTGCTGCCCAAGGCTGTGGCCGTGGTGGATCCCCGCCGGGCCGACGACACCAGCCCCTTTAAGGGCCTGTGCGGCGCGGGCGTGGCATTCAAGCTCTGCGCGGCGCTGGACGGCTGCCCGCCGGAGGAGATGCTGGATTACTGCGGCGACCTGGCCGCCGTGGGCACGGTGGCTGACGTGATGCCCCTGACGGGGGAGAACCGAACCCTGGTCAAAGCGGGCCTGCGGCAGCTGCAGCAGACCGACCGCCCTGGCTTGATGGCTCTGCTGGAAGAAGTAGGCCTTGCGGGCAAGCCCGTCACGGCAGAGAACGTCAGCTACGCCATTGCCCCCCGCATCAATGCGGCTGGCCGGATGGACAGTGCCGTCACCGCCCTGCAGCTCGTCCTCTGTGAGGACGAGGACCGGGCCGCGGAGCTGGCCCACCGGCTGACGGAGATCAATGTTTCCCGGCAGGAGACGGAACAGGAGATCGTCAAGGCAGCGCAGGAGCTGCTGGATCGGGAGCCGGGCCTTTTGGAAGACCGGGTCATCCTGCTCTGGGGGCAGAACTGGCACCCCGGCGTCATCGGCATCGTGGCCTCCCGTCTGGTGGAAAAGACCGGGCGGCCCGTCATTGTCGTCTCCATTGATGAGAACGGTGAGGGCAAGGGCAGCGGCCGCAGCGTGCAGGGCTTCAACCTGCACGAGTGCATCGCTTCCTGCGCCGACCTGCTTCTCCGTTTTGGCGGCCATGCCATGGCGGCGGGCCTCTCGGTGCGGGCGGAGAATCTGCCTGCCCTCCGCCGCCGGATGAACGATTGGGCGGCCAGGGAGTGTCCGGTGCTGTATACCCCGCCGCTGGAGTGCGACCTTTCCATCCGGCTGGACCGGGTCACGGTGGAAAGCGTAGCCCGGCTGGATCAGCTGGCCCCCTACGGCGCCGAGAACCCCACCCCGGTGTTCTTGCTGGAAAAAGCCGTGGTGGAGGGCATCTACCCGGTCTCGGAGGGAAAGCACTGCCGCCTGCGCCTGCGGCAGGGGAATGCCAGCATTTACGCGGTCTGGTTCGGGATGCACCCGGAGCAGCTGCCCTACGCCATGGGCGATGTCGTGGATGCCGCCCTCAACCTCTCGGTGTATGAATCGGCCCGGGGCCCGCAGCTCTCCGGCCGCGTCATCGAGCTGCACCCGGCGGGGCTGGGCCATGCCGTGGCCGAGCAGACCGCGCTGGTGCAGGCCCTGCGCCGGGGCACCCCGCTGCAGGACGAACAGAAAAAGCTTATCGCTCCCGTGCGCAGTGAGATCATCACGGTGTACCGGGAGCTTCAGACCCGCCGCTGGCACGCGGAAGACCTGCAGCCTCTGTTTGCCAAGCTTGGCGAGCAGCAGACGGGAAAAACTCTGGTAGCGCTCACGGCGCTGGAACAGGTGGGCCTTATTGCCGCGGTAGAACACGGCGGGGCAAAGTTCTGGGAGCTTGTGCCCACGGCTGGGAAGAAAAACCTGGCCGACGCGCCCATCCTGAAATGTTTGGAGGGAGAGTAAAATGCCTGACGAAAAAGTAAAAACGGGGGCGGCCGGGGAGGATTCCTACTCGGCCAAGACCCACCTGCACCAGCCTGTGGTGGCACCGGAGACGGCCACCGTGGCCGCCACGGCCCTGCCGGCCAATGCGCCGGAGGGCACTCTGCCCTCGGAAGTGCGGCCGGAGATCGTAACCTATGAAAAGCTTGTGGAGGCCATCAAGGCCAGCGGCAAGGCTTACAACATGGAGATGATCGATAAGGCCTACAACATGGCCAACGACGCCCACAAGGGCGTCTGCCGCCGCAGCGGCGAGCCCTATATCTGCCACCCGCTGGCTGTGGCCCGGCTGGTGCTGGACCTGGGCATGGACACCGAAAGTATTGCCGCTGCCCTGCTGCACGACGTGGTGGAGGATACCCCCACCACCATCGAGCAGATCAAATCCTCGTTCGGCGAGGAAGTGGCCCTGCTGGTGGACGGCGTCACCAAGCTGACGAAAATTCAGTTCTCCAACATCGAGGAGCTGCAGGCCGAGAACCTGCGCAAGATGCTGCTGGCCATGAGCCGGGATGTCCGGGTCATGATCATCAAGCTCTGCGACCGGCTGCATAATATGCGCACCGGCGACGCCTGGCCCGAGCAGAAGCGCCGGGATAAAGCCCGGGAGACCATGGAGGTGTATGCCCCCATCGCCAACCGTCTGGGCATCCTGAATGTGAAAGAGGAGCTGGAAGACCGCAGCCTCCATTACCTCGACCCTGTGGGCTACGAGGAGATCAACAAGATGCTCAGCGAGCGGGCTGGCGAGGAATTCCTGGCGGGCGTGTCCAGCGTCATCGAAAAGCGGCTGGAAGAGAGCGGCATCGAGGGTGCCACCATCAAGCGCCGGGTCAAGAGCATTTACGGCATCTACCGCAAGACCATCATGCAGAACAAGTCTTTTGACGAGATCTATGATATCTATGCGGTCCGCATCATTCTGGATACCCTGGCCGAGTGCTACAGCACCCTGGGCCTCATCCACGATATGTACCACCCGCTGCCCAACCGCTTCAAAGATTATATTTCTACCCCCAAGCCCAACGGCTACCAGAGCCTGCACACCACGGTCATCGGCCACGAGGGCGTCCCCTTTGAGGTGCAGATCCGCACCCGCAAGATGGACGAGATGGCCGAGTACGGCGTTGCAGCCCACTGGAAGTATAAAGAGGGCCTGGATGGCCACGATAAGCTGGACGAGCGTCTGGCATGGGTGAGCCAGCTGTTGGAAAACCAGCGCGTCAGCGAGGACTCCGGGAACCTGCTCCATGATTTGAAGAGCGACCTGCTCCCCGAGGAGGTCTTTGCCTTTACCCCCAAGGGCGATGTCATCAACCTGCCCACGGGCGCCACCTGCATCGACTTTGCGTACGCCATCCACTCCGCAGTCGGCAACCGGATGGTGGGCTGCAAGGTCAACAACCGGATGGTCCCCATTGACCACATCGTCTCCACCGGCGAGATCATCGAGGTCATCCTCGGCCCGGCGGACAAGGGCCCCAGCCGCGACTGGCTCAAGATCGTGCGCACCAGCGAGGCCAAGAGCAAGATCCGCAACTGGTTCAAGAAGATGCGCCGGGAGGAGAACATCCAGGAGGGCCGTGACACGCTGGCCCGGGAGCTGCGCCGGGAGATGATCTTCATCCCGGACGACGAGCTGGATGAGTTCATCGGCAGCTGCTGCCGCCGCCTGCGCCAGAACAACGCCGAGGAGCTGTACGCCGCCATCGGCTACGGCGGCATTACCATCGCCAACTGCCTGCCCAAGCTGAAAGAAGAGTGGCAGAAGCGGAAGAGCGAGGAAGATAAAAACGAACAGCTGGCCAAGGTGGACCTGAGCAAGGTCCATGCCACCGATGGCGTGGTGGTGGAGGGCTTTGATAACACCCCCATCAAGTTTGCCAAGTGCTGTTCGCCCCTGCCCGGGGACCCCATCGTGGGCTTTATCACCCGCGGCTTTGGCGTCTCCATCCACAAGCAGAGCTGTGTCAACGCCATTGCCAGCATGAAAGACCCCACCAACGCTCCCCGCTGGGTCAAGGCCTACTGGGCCGACAGCGTCAAGGACAGCTACAAAGCCGGCCTTGAGATCATTGCGCTGGACCGCAACGAGCTGCTGCGGGACGTGCTGGCGGCTCTGGCGGATATCCGGGTGCCCATCTACACCATGAACGCCCGCCAGGTGGAAAACAACTGCGCCGTGGTCAGCCTGACCATCGGCATCAACAATACCGAGCACCTCAACCGGGTGGTGGCCCGCCTTGCCAAGATCAAGGATGTGCTCAAGGTGACAAGGAGTTAACAACATGCGTGCTGTCATTCAGGCCGTCTCCTCCGCCAGTGTGCGGGTCAACGGCGGGGAGCCCCGGCCCATCGGCCCCGGCCTCGTCATCCTGCTGGGCGTCAAAGATACCGATACGCTGGACATCGTGCCCAAGCTGGCGGAAAAATGCGCGGGACTGCGCATTTTCAAGGACGAAAACGACAAGCTCAACCTCAGCGCAAAGGACCTCGGGTACTCGGCGCTGGTGGTGAGCCAGTTTACCCTCTACGGCGACACCCGCAAGGGGTTCCGCCCCAGCTTCATCAAGGCGGCAAAGCCCCCGCTGGCCGTGGATGCCTATGAGCTGTTCCTTGCCGAGATGAACAGGCAGGGCCTCAAGGAGGTCCAGCACGGCGAGTTCGGAGCCGACATGCAGGTCTCTCTCGTCAACGAGGGACCCTGCACCATCGTCATTGATACCGACGAGTGGAAGCATAAAGAGTAAGAGCGCCCTCTCAGGCGCTTTGCGCCAGCTCGGCCTCCCTTTGTCGCTTACGCGACATCTCCCTCCGGCCGGAGGGAGTCTTTCAGAGGGCGAGCCAAGATATTTGTGAAGGAGAACACGATGCAGGCATTTCATCTTCTCGGCCCCGCGCCGTTTTACACCAATAGCTTCCTGCTCATCTCGGACGCGGGCCATGCGGTCCTCATTGACCCGGCCGCCGAGGTGCAGGAGTACGATAAAATTCTAAAAGAGCACAACGCGCAGCTCACCACCATCCTCTGCACCCACGGCCACTATGACCATGTGGGCAGTGCAGGCACCCTCCGCCGGGAGCATAAGGCCAGGCTCTACTGTGAGCCGGTTGACTGCCGCGGCACCCAGCTGCTTCCCCTGAAAGCAGCCGATGTGGACAGCGGCTATGAGGAGGGGGAGACCATCGCCGTGGATGAGCTCAAGTTCACGGTCTGGCACACCCCCGGCCACACAGAGGGCGGCGTGGTGCTGCTCTGCGGCGAGTACCTCTTTGCCGGGGACACGGTCTTTCAGGGCAGCATGGGCCGCACCGACCTGGAGGGCGGCGATGACCGCAAGATGGAGCAGAGCCTGCGCAAGTTTGCAAAGCTGCCCATCCCCCGCGGGACGCAGCTGCTGCCCGGCCACGGGGATTTTTCCACCATGGGGCAGGAGCTGGACAATAACTTCTATATCCGGCAGGCGCTCCGGAACGCAAAGGCGGAATAAAGCATGAAAATATATATCACAGGCCTGCCCTCTGGCTACGAGGTGGAGCATCTGGTCCGGCTGTTTTACCCCATGGCACCCCTGACCCTCACCGCCCCGGAGGACGGCGAAGACTGCGTCTGGGCCGAAAAAAAGCCGGACGGCCTCTGGGCCATGGTGCGGGAGCGGGGAAACAGCAAAACGGCGCGGGCCCTCCTGCCCGATATCGAGACGCCGGAGTTTGCGCTTGCCAGCCTGACGTATGACCTGCTGCGGGCATGGACGGGCATCCGCCCGCCCTGGGGCAAGATGACGGGCGTCCGCCCGGTGCGCCTCATCCACGATAAGCGGGCCGCCGGCTGGAGCGAGGAGGACATCGACCAGTTTTTCCTGGGCCGGTTCGACTGCTCCCGGCAGAAATACCAGATGGCCAAGGCCATTGCCGATCTGCAGGAGCCTATTTTGAAGGCGGGCAGCGTGCCCAAGACCTACAGCCTCTATATCGGGATCCCGTTCTGCCCCTCCCGGTGCAGCTATTGCAGCTTTGTCAGCTGCAACCTGGACCGGGACCGCAAGATGGTGCAGCCCTATGTGGACTGCCTCTGTCGGGAGGTGGAGGAGATCAAAGCACAGGCTGACAAAGCGGGCCTGACCCTCTGCAGCATCTACATTGGCGGCGGCACCCCCACCAGCCTCTCGGCGGACCAGCTGCGCCAGCTGATGGGCACCGTGCGGGAGAATTTTGACCTCTCTCAGGTGATGGAGTACACCGTGGAGGCGGGCCGCCCGGACTGCACCGACGCCGAAAAGCTGGCGGTCATCAAGGAGTACGGGGCCACCCGCATCTCCATCAACCCCCAGACATTCTCGGACGAGGTGCTGGCCGGCATTGGCCGCAAGCACTCGGCACAGGACATTCTGGACTGCTACGCCGACGCCCGGAAAGCAGGCCACGAGGACATCAACATGGACCTCATCGCGGGCCTGCCGGGGGACACGGTGGAGGGCTTTGAGCATAGTCTGCGGCAGGCCATCGCGCTGGACCCGGAGAATATCACCGTCCACACCCTGACCCTCAAGCGGGCCTCCCGCATCGTGATGGAGGACCAGAAAGAGAACGACTACGCCGATGTAGCCGCCATGCTGGAAAAATGCCATCTGCTGGCCGAGGCGGGCTACCGCCCGTATTACCTCTACCGCCAGAAGAATACCTTGCAAAATCTGGAAAACGTGGGCTGGTGCAAGCCGGGCCACGAGGGATATTATAATATCTATATCATGGAGGAAGTCCAGACCATCCTCTCCGCCGGCGCGGGCGGCAGCACCAAGCTGGTGGCCGACGGCGGAAAACGGATGCAGCGCATCTTCAATTTCAAGTATCCGAATGAGTATATCCAGCGCTTTGCGGAGGTACTGGAACGGAAAAAAGGAGTGGCTGATTTTTATGATCACGATTTGGGTCCCGAAACGGTTGGTTGAAGTCGGGCTGTACAACGTTGCAGCCCGCAGCCCGGCGGAGCTTGCCGCCCTGAGCGAGCAGAGCTACCGGGAGCGGGTGCGCTATGCCGCCGAGAAAGTGCGCTTTTCCGGCACGAAGATCGTCATGCTGACCGGCCCCTCGGCCAGCGGCAAGACCACCTCGGCTCATAAGCTGGCCGAGGAGCTGGAGCGTCAGGGCACCCCGGCCAGGGTGGTCAGCCTGGACAACTTCTTCCGGGGGGCCCAGTATTACCCCCGCCTGCCGGACGGCACGCTGGACTATGAGAACCCCGACACGCTGGATCTGCCCCTCATCCGCCAGTGCCTCAAGGAGCTGAGCGAGACGGGCAAGACCGTGCTGCCCGTCTACGATTTTTCCAAGGAAGCACGCTCCAGTGAGACGGAAGAGATCGACCTGAAAGGCGGCGTCTGCATTGTGGAGGGCATCCACGCCCTCAACCCGGAGCTGACGAGCCTTGTTCCTGGCGACCAGATCTACCGCGTCTATGCGGGCCTGCGGGAGGAATACTGCATCGACGGCCGTCGCACCATCAACACCCAGGATATCCGCCTGTGCCGCCGCACCCTGCGCGACGCCGCCACCCGCGGCCGCAGCCCGGCCAAAACGCTGGCCATGTGGGACCGTGTGCTGGACGGCGAGACCCGGTATATCAAGGGGTTCAAGACCACGGCGGATTTCCTGCTGGATACCTCGTTCACCTATGAGCTGGGCCTGATCGCAAAGCTGCTGCAAAAGGTGCGCCAGCAGTTCACGCTGGAGGGCCATAACGCGGAGCTCTGGGACGAGACCGCCCGCCGCTTTGAGCATGTGGCCCCGGTGGCGCTGGACCTGCTGCCTGCCGACAGTATGCTGCGGGAATTCTATGCCGGCGAGATCGGCGGCAAAACCGCGCAGTGACGCGCTCTTTTGTGCAAATGCGAAAAAACTGTTGCCAAACCTGCACCAAACTGTAAAAGTTGCGGTGGATTCGTTGCAATCCCCTTTTGAGTGCGCTATAATGAAACCACCATCTGGAAGCACGGGCAGGACGCCTGTGCCGTTGGCAGAAACCCGGAAAAACTGCCGGGTACAAACAAGAGAGGTGCCTTTTATGGATTTCAATAAGCTCAAGGAAATGGGTCTGGAATACGCCGAGAAAGGCAAGAATGCCGCCATGGATCTGGCCGAGAGAGGCAAGACTCAGGCAAAGATCGTGAGCGAGCAGGCAAAGCTGGCCAAGGCACAGCGTCAGCTGGGCGCGCTGGTCTACAGCCTGGCCAAGGGCAATGAGGAAAACCAGCCCCTCGTGGACAAATACATCGAGATGATCGATTCCATTGAGCAGGAGCTGGCGTCCCTCAAGGAGGCGCTTGGCCCCGCCGCGGTGGAGATCACCCGTGATCTGGAGGAAGAGCCTGTTGCAGCGGATGCCGCTCCCACGGAAGAACCGACAGCAGAAACGCCCGCCGCCGCGGAGGATGCCCCCAAGGCCTGCCCCCAGTGCGGTGCTCCGGTCTCGGACGATGCACTGTTCTGCAACAAGTGCGGCGCGCAGCTGTAAGTACAGCCAAAATTCCGCTGGGGCGGTGTCCTGCTGGGGTACCGCCCCTTTGTATGTGAAAAATGTGCGAGAAATTGGCCGCAAAAGTCGGAAAATGCGCTTGAACCCTTGCAAAAGGGCGAAAGCTGCGGTACAATTAAAATCCAGTTTTTGAGCACAGGAGGGATGCGCCATGCAGGACTGGCCGGATCGTGAGCACTATACGGCCGAGGATCTTGTCCAGATCATCCGCATCCTGCGGGACCCGGAAACGGGCTGTCCGTGGGACAAGGTGCAGACCCACGCCTCCATCCGGAAAAACTTCCTGGAGGAGACCTGTGAGGCGCTGGAGGCCATTGACGCCGACGATGCCGACATGCTCCGGGAGGAGCTGGGCGATGTGCTGATGCAGGTGGTGTTCCATGTGGTGCTGGAGGAAGAGCGCGGGCGGCTCAACTTTGAGCAGGTCTGCCGGGAGGTGTGCGAGAAGCTGGTCTTCCGCCACCCGAACATCTTTGCTTCCTCCGCGGCCCGGAATGCTGGTATAAACAGCTGGGACGCGCTCAAAAATAAGGAAAAGGGCCGCCGGACCCTGGCCGATGAGCTGGATACCGTGCCGGCCACCCTGCCTGCGCTGATGCGTGCCCAGAAGCTGCAGAAGCGGGCGGCAGGCCATGGCGTGGGCAGCCAGACGCCCCGGCAGGCAGAGAATGCCCTGCACGCGGCGGAGGCGGCCTGGGATGCCAGAACACCGGAAAACGCCCCGCAGGCGGCTGGTGAGCTGCTGTTTGCCGCCGTGGACGCCCTGCGGCAGGAGGGCATTGACGCCGAGGAGGCGCTGACCTTTGCCGCCAAACGCTTTGCGCGGGAAGCAAAGCACCAATCAAACGGGTAACAGGCAGAGAGACTGCCTGCTCGAATAACAAAACGAAGAAGAGAAACATTTGTGGAGGTTTTCGATTATGACCAAGACGGATCTGATCGCACAGGTTGCGGCAAATACCGAGATGAGCAAGAAGAGCGCGGAGATGGCAGTCAACGCTGCTTTTGAGGCACTGGGCAAGGCAATGGCTGAGGGTGAGAAGATCTCCATCTCCGGCTTTGGCACCTTTGAGGTGCGTGAGCGCGCCGAGCGTCAGGGCATCAACCCCCGCACCCGCGAGCCCATCACCATCGCTGCTTCCAAGAGCATCGTCTTCAAGCCCGGCAAGGCTCTGAAAGACACCCTGTAAAAACTGCTTTTTGCCGCCGGAACCTCCCACCGAGGCCCGGCGGTTTTTGTTGTGGTAACCTCTCAGTCATCGCTTCGCAATGCCAGCCACTCCCCTTTCGGCACTTTCGTGCCACCTCCCCCGACCGGGGGAGTCTTTCCTGACAGGGGAGCCCTTGGCAGGCCGGGCAGGTCTGAGCAGGACGCGTGGGTTTTCCCTGTTGTCAAAGGGCGGGCCCTGCTGTCTAGATTGGAGTCTTTATGAGATTGGACAAATATCTGAAAGTTTCGCGGCTCATCAAACGCCGTACCGTAGCCAATGAGGTGGCTGATGCAGGCCGGATCCTCATCAACGGCAAGATCGCCAAGGCCAGCCAGGCCGTCAAGGCCGGGGACCTCATTGAGGTGACGTTCGGCAACCGGCCCATCAAGGTCAAGGTGCTCTCCGATGTGGAGCCCCGCACCAAGGATGTGGCCCGGGAGATGTACGAGATCATCAGCGAATAACCCCGCCTGCCTCCTCATACTCTGTAAAAAGGGGAGGGGAGACGGATGACAAAGGCGGAAGCACAAAATAATAACGCCCTGCCCCATGACCTGATCCTGGAGGGGCGGGGGAAGCTGACCGTGACCGGCGTGCGGCGGATGCTGCGGTGTGACCCCGACAGCGCCGCCATGGAGACCACCAAGGGCACCCTCACGCTGGCCGGGGCCCAGCTCAGCGTCACCAGCCTCGATCTCGACAAAGGCGAGGTAAAGCTCACCGGGCGGGTGGATGTGCTGGAGTATACGGCTCAGCGGACGGCGGGCGGGTTTCTGCACCGCCTGTTCCACTGATGGGCCCGGCGCTTTCCCCCGGGCAGGTGGGGCAGGAGGCTGCCGCCTGCGCCGTGCTGGGGGCCTGCCTCGGGGCAGGCCGGGCATTCTTCCCGGTGCGGGGGCGGGGGGCGCTTCTGCCGGACGTGCTGCTGATGGGCGGCCTTTTGCTGGGCACCCAGAGCTACGCGGCCTCCCTCAGCGCCGGGGGCGTGCCGCGCTGGTACATGCTGGCGGCAGCCATTGCAGGCATTGCGCTGGCAGAGCACCTGTTTGGGGTTCCGTTGCGGGCCGTGGGCCGGGTGCTGCGCAGGCCGCTGGATGGGCTGGCAAAATACGCCGCGGCCCATGCCCAGGCCCGTGCCGCCCGCAAAAAGGCGGCCAAAGAACGCCGGAACGAAAAAAGACTTGCAAAAAAACCGAAAAAGAACTTGCCAAGTGAGCGGCGCGTGTTGTATAATTCAAACGTATCAAAGTAAGAGTACAGGCGCAAAAAGCCTGCTGTATGTACGGGGGCTTACACTATGACGAATCCGGGCCGCAAGCGGCGGAAACGCAAAACCGTGCTGGGAGTGTTTTTCCGGCTGTTTTTTGTACTGCTGCTGCTCAGTATGCTGGCAGCGTATATCTCCAACCAGGTAGCCATCAGCTCCAAACGCGCGGAGCTGCAGACCCTGCAGGAGCAGATCAGCCAGCAGCAGACAAAAAATGAAGAGATGCAGCGCATCCTCAGTGGTGATTCGGACGAGGTGACCGAGTGGGTCGCGCGGGACTCTTATAATTACGCAGCTGCCAATGAGCGCATCTTTGTGGATGTGACGGGCAACTGAAGCCGCACCCCCGGTCCCCCTGCGGCAGACCGGATACTATCAGGAGAAGAACAGGAGTATTGAGCTTTGGCAATTGAGGTAGGAAACATTTTCGAGGGTCGTGTCACAGGCGTGAAGCCGTTTGGCGCGTTTGTCGCGCTGCCGGAGGGCCGCGTGGGCATGGTCCATATTTCCGAGGTGTCCAATGAGTTTGTGCAGGACATTGCAGCCGTCCTGCACGATGGCGATACGGTCAAAGTCCAGGTCATCAACGTGGCCCCGGACGGAAAGATCGCGCTTTCCATCAAGCGGCTGCTGCCCCAGGAACCCCGTGCTCCCCGCGCGCCGCGGGAGGATCGCGGGCCACGGCCTTATGGCAATGGCCCCCGGGAGGGCGGTCATGGCGGCAATCGCGGCGGCCGGTTTGGCGGCGGTCAGGGCGGTGGACGCCCGCCCCGTGAGGGGGGCCGTCCGGCCCGGGAGGCTGCTCCCCGTGTGTGGCAGCCCAAGGCACCCGCCCGCAGCGACAACCTGAGCTTTGAGGACATGATGAGCCGCTTCAAGAGCCAGAGCGAAGAGAAAATGGCGGATCTCGACCACGAGACCAACAACCGCCGCGGCGGTGGCTACGCCCCCCGTGGCCGTGGCGGACGCCGCTGATACAAGTACCACCAACGGGCCTGCCCCCAGCGGGGCGGGCCTGTTTTGCCCATGCACGGCGGCAGCCGGAACAGGCGGCCCCGTACAGAACCAGGAAAGGAAACCAAAATGCCCGCAAAATTTGAACTCATCGCTCCCTGCTTTTTCGGGTGCGAGTCCACGGCCAACTTTGAGCTGCGCCGCATCGGTGCCGAGGACATCCGTGTCAGCGACGGCCGCCTGACCTTTAAGGGCGGGGCCGATATGATCGCAGCCGCCAACCTCAACCTGCGCACGGTGGAGCGTGTGATGCTCCTGCTCAACACGTACCCCGCCACCACGTTTGACGAGCTGTTCGATGGCGTGTATTCCATCCCCTGGGAGGAGCTGCTCCCCGCCGATGCCGCGTTCCCGGTGACGGGCTCGTCCCTCAACAGCCAGCTCTCCAGCGTGCCTGCCTGCCAGAGCATCATCAAAAAGGCTGTGGTCAAGCGGCTGATGCAGTTCCATCACACCTCCGTGCTGCCCGAGACGGGCGCGGAGTATAAGATCCGCTTCATGCTCCGCAAGAACGTCTGTGAGATCATGCTGGACACCACGGGCGAGGGCCTGCACAAGCGCGGCTACCGCCGCAACGCCATGGAGGCCCCCATCCGCGAGACGCTGGCCGCTACCATCGCCGACCTGGGCCGTGTCCGCCGTGACAGCCTGGTGGAAGACCCGTTCTGCGGCAGCGGCACCCTGCTCATCGAGGCCGCCCAGAAAGCCATGAACATTGCGCCGGGCCTCAAGCGCCGCTTTGCCGCTGAGCGGTATAGCTTTGTGCCTGCCGCCGTCTGGGCAGAGCAGCGCCAGAAAGCCCTGGCCGATTCCAAGCTGGATGCCGGCTTTGAGGCCTTTGGCTATGATATCGACCCCGCCGCGGTGGCCCTGGCCAACGCCAACGCCAAGCTGGCTGGTGTGGAAAAGCGCTGCCACTTTGAAGTGGCTGATGTGGCTGACTTTGCGGCAAAGAGCGAGGCGATCGTCCTGACCAACCCGCCGTATGGTGAGCGGATGAGCACCATTGAGGGCGCTGCCAAGCTGGCAAAGACTCTGGGCCAGCAGATGGAGGCCCACCCCTGCGCGGGCGTCTACGCCATCACCGCCGATATGGATTTTGAGCACCACTATGGCAAGCGGGCCAACAAGCGCCGCAAGATGTACAACGGCATGATCCCCTGCCAGCTGTACATGTACTACAGCGCCCCCAAGTTTGAGAACCGGCCCGCCAAGCCCATGCCCAAGAGCGGTTTTGACGGCAAGCGCGTCACGGCTCCCAAGCATTTCGAGAAAAAGTGATACTTTCAAACGCACCGGATGCACAACGTCCGGTGCGTTTTTTGATGAAAGATTTCACAAAGCATCCATTGAATGAAAGGTCGAAAAGGATTATACTTACACTATTGGACAAAGCACCTGTCGAAACGGAGGGCAAGCAAAAGACATGAGCCAGATGAACGGGCGGATGCGGCCTTATCTCCCGGAACTGACCATCCGGGATTATAATACCTATCAGTGGTACCTGCGGGGCGTGCGCCGCCAGCTGTATACCACTTATGGGCTTTTTTCGTGCTGCTGCCTGCGGTACAATGGCGTGCTGTTTGCCATTTTGGACGACAGCCTGGCGGGCCGCCCGGCTACCTGCAAAAAAATGCGGGTGCCCGGCACGCTGGTCTGGAAAGAGATGATGTGCCAGACCCAGGGCATCCGGCTGGCGGCTCAGGTAGAGGTGCTGCTGGGCTGGCACCGTTTGCAGGACGCCCAGTGGGGAGACCTGCCTCTCTATAAAAAAGCGCGCCGCGTCAGGAACTGGCTCTTCCTCCGCCGGGCCTATGAGAAAGCCGCCGCCGAAAACCCGGCTCTGGAGCGCATTTTTGCGCAGGAACGGGACCAGGCCAATGTGCAGATGACCCTGAACTCCGAGAACTATACCCTGGCCTCAGAGCCCAAGAGCAACCTGTATGGAGCCCTTTATTCCGTACTGGCCACGGATGATCCCAGCCAGCGCAAGAGCATGCACTATATCGGCTGCTGCATTGGCCGCGCGGCCTACCTGATGGACAAAGCCGAGAGTTTTTTGCGGGACAAGCTGCGCAAGCGGTATAACGTGTTCCTGGCCAATGGGATCACCAATCCGGAAGCCGCCGTGGAGAGTGCCCGGCGGCAGGCGCTGGCCGCCGCCAACGATCTGGTGCGGGCGTATAACCTGCTGGATATCAAGCTCAACCGCACCCTGCTGGACAACATCATGATCCTGGGCCTCCGCCACGCGGTGGATCCGTTCCAGGAAAACCAGCCTGTGAGCTGGGAACTGCCGTGAAAGGCCGCAAGAGCTGGGCCATGGCCTACTGCGGCATGGCAGCGGCCCTGAGCATCGCGTTCATGCTGCTGGGGGCGGTCATCCCGATCTTTATGTATATCGCGCCCGCCATTGCCAGCTTTCTGGTGGCGACGGTCTGCGTGGAGTGCGGCAAGACCCTGGCCTGGACAGCCTATGGGGCCGTCAGCCTGCTGAGCCTGCTGTTTGTGCCGGACAAAGAGGTGGCGCTGACATTCGTTTTTTTGCTGGGGTATTACCCGCTGGTCAAGCCGAAATTCGAGCACATCCGGCCTGCTCTGCTGCGGGGGCTGTGCAAACTGCTGCTCTGCAACGGCGGCATCCTGCTCATGTACGGGCTGGTGCTGCTGCTCATCCCCGGCGGCAGCATCTCGCAGGAGATGCGCACCACGGCGCTGGCCGTCTCGCTGACCACCCTTGCCATGGGCAATGTGGCGTTTCTGCTCTATGACCGTGCCCTGCACAACATGCTGCAGGCGTACCGCATCCTGTGGCAGCCCCGGCTGCACAAGATGCTGGGAAGATAATTGGAACGCATTGAAAGAAGGAATGTGCACACACAGTTGACACAAAGCGCCGGGCCACGCGGGTGACAGCCGCGAGGGTGACGAGGAGAGGAATCATCGAAAAATTCGGCGGATGTTTCTCCGGCTGAAGCAGGCCAGGCGGCCTGCGGGGCTATACCAGCCGCAGAGAAGGGCAAAAAACGGCAGCAATACCGTAACAGATCCCCTCAAAGGAAGCCATACAAAAACATAAACTGATACAGGAAGCTGACAGCTGTGCTGTGCGCTGGTTGCGCCGGGCTGTCGGTATGGAGGTGTTTTGTATGTGCGGCATCGTAGGTTATGTTGGAAAGCGCAGCGCACAGGATGTGCTGCTGGATGGTTTGGAGAAACTGGAGTACCGCGGGTATGATTCGGCGGGTGTGGCACTGGCCCAGGAGGGCGGCATCCGCGTTGTCAAGAGCAAGGGCAGGCTGGATGCCCTGCGCCAGAAACTGGCCGTACAGGCCCTCGCAGAGAGCTCCTGCGGCATCGGGCACACCCGGTGGGCGACCCACGGGGAACCCAGCGATGTGAACAGCCACCCGCACTCTACCCCGCGGGTGAGCATCGTCCACAATGGCATCATTGAAAATTACGGTGCTCTCAAGGAGCGGCTGGCCGCCCGGGGGTACACGTTTGAGAGTGAGACGGACACCGAGGTACTGGTCAAACTCATTGACAGCTGCTACCATGGCGAGCCGCTGCAGGCCCTGCACGAGGCGCTGGGCATGGTGCGGGGCAGCTATGCGCTGGCCGTGCTGTTCAAGGATTTCCCGGACACCATCTTCGCCGTGAAAAAAGAGAGCCCCCTCATCGTGGGCTGGGGCGAGGGCGAAAACTTTGTGGCTTCGGATATCCCGGCCCTGCTCAAGTACACCCGGGATTACAGCGTGCTGGAAGAAGGCGACCTGGCTGTCGTGACGGCCCAGGGCATCCGGTTCTACAACGCCTTTGGGGAGCCCGTGGAGCGCCAGCGCCTGACCGCGGACTGGGACCAGGAAGCGGCCGAAAAGGGCGGCTACCCCCACTTCATGCTCAAGGAGATCAATGAGCAGCCCGCGGCCATCACGGCGACGGTCAGCCCCCGCGTGGAGGATGGCATGCCCGACCTGCGCATCCCGGAGCTGACGGATGAGCGGCTCCGCAGCATCGGGACGGTGCATCTGGTGGCCTGCGGCACGGCCATGCACGCGGGCATGGTGGGCAAAGTCGCCATTGAAACGCTGGCCCGAGTCCCCGCCGAGGTGGACATTGCCAGCGAGTTCCGTTACCGGGACCCCATCCTGAACAAGGACGACCTCGTGATTATTATCAGCCAGTCGGGCGAGACCAGCGACACGCTGGCGGCCCTCAAGCTGGCCAAGAGCCGGGGCGTGCCGGTGCTGGCCATCGTCAACGTGGTGGGCAGCTCCATTGCCCGGGCGGCGGATTACGTCCTCTACACCTACGCGGGGCCGGAGATCGCCGTGGCGTCCACCAAGGCCTATGTGGTCCAGATGTGTGTGCTCTACCTGTTTGCGCTCCGGCTGGCCTATGCCCGGGGCAAGCTGGAGGAAGCTGAAACGAAGCGATTGACCGCCGAACTGCTCCGGGCAGGGGAGGTCATTAAGCCCCGGCTGGATGACTGTGAGCAGATCAAATACCTCGCCAGCCGCTTTGTCAACACCCAGAGCTGCTTCTTTATCGGGCGCGGGTTTGATTATGCCCTCTCACTGGAGGGCAGCCTCAAGCTGAAAGAGATCAGCTATGTTCACTCGGATGCCTATGCGGCCGGCGAGCTCAAGCACGGCACCATCAGCCTCATCACCGATGGTGTGCCCGTCATTGCGCTGGCCACTCAGAAGCAGGTGTATGAGAAGACCATCTCCAACGCTAAGGAGACCAAGAGCCGCGGAGCCCGGGTCATTCTGTTCACCACGAAAGACGCTGTAGTGCCTGAGGGCGTGGCGGATTATATCGTCCGGCTGGACGAGTACGAAGACCTGCTGATGCCGCTGCAGCTCATCGTGCCCTTGCAGCTGTTCGCCTACTATATGGCTGTCCTGCGCGGCTGTGACGTCGATAAGCCCCGTAATCTGGCCAAGAGCGTGACCGTCGAGTAAACTTCCATCAAAACAAGCACCCCGTTTCCTGGGCCTCGGAGCCGCTGGAAACGGGGTGCTTTTGTGTATCACAGGATCAGAACAGGCAAAGCAAAAGCTCCTGCACAGCCTCAGAGCCACGCAGGAGCCATTTTACGAATCAGAACAGGGGAGAATGCTTACCAGAACCAGTAGCGCTTCTTGACGACGATATAGGCCACAACAATGCCGACCATCACAAAGCCGCCCGCAATGAAGAATGTCCAGTCCATCTCAGCAAAGCGGAGGTTCTCCGTGGTGAGCAGATACTCGCCCGCCGTGTCCGCGCCCAGGGTGTTATCCTTGAATGCGTTCAGGAACTGCCACTTGGAGGCGACGGTGTTATAGAGGTAGATGCGGCTGTAGGCGGCATAATCACCGGTAAAGGTGATCTCCACCGTGCCGGGCAGTGCCTCGCCGTTGTTCAGGACGAAGTTAACGCCGTGCTCCGAGGGGGTAAAGGTGAGGGCCGTGTCCACCGGGGCAGAGGTGTTTTTGATGCTGCTGCCCACAAAGCGGAGGCTGTAGCCGTCGCCGTTGACCACCAGCGTCTTGTTGTTGGTGCGCAGGGCGTTCAGGGCATCCGAAGAGACCACAGGAGCTTCCTGCTGGGAGAGGGCCACCGTATCGGAAGCCGCGTTCTCAATGACGGCGACGACAGGATCCGTGGGAGTCTCGTCGGCCGGGGTGCCGTCACCGGAGTTGTCGCCGTCGCTGGAAGCGGAGGCCGTGCGGTTGACGATGACCGTCACCGAGGAGGAGACAGTGCCATTGGAGACAATGACCGAGGTGGCACCCGTGCTTACGCCGGTGATGACGCCGCTGCCGTTGACGGTAGCGATCTTGGTGTCGTTGGATTTAAAGGTCAGGCTCTGGGAGGCCGTGGAGGGGGCTACGCTGCCCGTGATGGTCTTGCTGGAACCCGGCTTGAGCACCACATAGTTGGTGTTCAGAGAGAGAGACTGGGGAACGACCGAGCCGCTGGCGACGACCTTGATGGTAGCCGAGGCGCTCACGCTGCCGCTGGTGGCGGTAATGGTGGCGGTACCGGGGGCAATGCCGGTGATCTTGCCAAAGCTGTTCACGGTAGCCACGCCCTCGTTGGAGGAGCTGAGGCTTACGTCCGCATAGTTGGCGGCGCTGGTGGGCAGCACGGCCAGCGAGAGGGAAGTGGTGTCACCCACCGCGATGGTGTTGGACGCCAGCGTGACGTCCATTTCCGTCACCACCATGGAGGCGTCCGGCTCGGTGGTAATGGTGTACAGGCAGCTCTGGTCGCCGACCGTGGCGGCAACGTGAGCGGTGCCAAGGCCAACGGCCTGGGCCACGCCGTCCGACGTGACCGACACGATGTTGGGGTTATCAGAAACAAAGCTGACATTGGCACGCTTGGCGGCCTTTTCCGGCAGGATGTCCGGCGAAAGCTGCTGGGCGGTGCCCACCGTCATGGTGGCGGCATAGTCACCGGGGGCAATGCTCTCCACGGCCACCGTGGCCCAGGGCATGGTAATGGCCGCTGCAGCACTCAGGGGACTGGCAGCCGTGGCGGGCAGGGCCGCGCCAGCGGCCAGCAGGCCCAGCAGCACGGCACTTGCGGCCAGCTGTTTGGGGAAAGATCTCATGTTTTGTACCTCTTTGGGCGTTCAGTTTGGATGGGGAGGGGCTTAGCGGAACAGGACGCCCAAAGCTTCCATCGCGTATTCAAAGTAAGTCAGCTGGTCGTACTCGACGCGGGCGGTGACGCTCATACCGTTGGAGAGGTCCACCTTATCGCCGCTGTTGCTGACAACGTAGGTGCTGTCAGGGGTAATGGTCATTTTGTAGTAGGAGCCGGAGGAGCTGGCGGTCACGTCGCTGTCAATGGAGGTGACGGTGCCCGTCAGGCTGCCGTAGGAATACTCCGAAAGGCCGGTAATGGCGATCTTGCAGGGGTCGCCCACATGGATGAGCGGGCGGTCGTTGACGGTAGCGTAGGCCACCACTTCCAGGTCGCTGTTCTCGCTGGCGACGGTAGCCAGGGGCGAGCCGGCGCTCAGCACCATGCCCACCTTATAGGGGGTGTCCATGTGGATGACGCCGGAGGTGGGGGCATAGATGTAATAATCGTTCGCGCCCGTGTTCAGGGCATCCAGCTGGGACTGGATGGAGTCGATATTGCTCTGGATGGAGGTCAGGTTGGCAGAAATGCTCTGCAGGGTGGAGTAGTACAGGTTCTCAACGGTGCTCTGGTTCTGCTCCATCAGGGTCTTGATCTGCTCGTCCGAGTAACCGGCCGCCTGGTAGGGGGCCGCGTCAAACGTGTTCTGTGCCACCTGGCTCTTGTAGGTCTCGTATTGGTAGTAGTAGGGCTGGTCATCAATGTCCGTCTCGCTGAAGTAGTTCTTGTCGTCCTGGATGGACTTGACCAGCTTCTCGTACTGGCTCTTCTGCTTTTTGTAGAGGGCCAGCTGGTTCTCGTAGCTCTCGGTCTGAATGTCCAGGTCGGTGCTCTTGATGTGGGCAATGAGGTCGCCCTCGTTGACATAGCTGCCCTCGGAGACGTTCAGCTCGGTGATGGCGCCGGAGTAGCTGGACATGATGTAGGTCTTGTTGGCAGCCTGCACCGTGCCGGTGGACTGGCTGACATAAGTGCGGTAGTTCTTGGTGCTCCACAGCAGCAGGTACACCATGAGGAAGCCCGTCAGGATGATGAGCGCGTAGCCGTAGGGCGGCAGCTTCTTGTCCATCATGATGCGGCGGTCCTGCAGCTCGTCGAGATTATAGATGTGGGTGGTGTTCGTCATATTACTTGGTCTCCATAAAAACGTCAACAACCGCGTCATCGTCGTCCTGGTTGACAAAGATGGTGTAGACATTGCCGTTGAGCTCCAGCTCGTTTTCAAAGGCAAAGATGTTCAGCTTCTGGCTGGCGAGGCCGCTCTGGCTCATGGGGCCGGTGTAGTGGGCGTACAGGCAGCCGCGCACGCGGAGAACAGCGTCCTGGGTGTAGCCCGGCTCCATGCGGGGGATGAGCTGGGTGGTCTGCTGCATCATGTAGACTTCCGGCTGGGGGTTGGGGCCGCCGGGGATCTTGACACACTGGATCATGGGGCCAATGGGCTGGGCGTTGTTGCTCTTCATAAAGTTCTGCATCTGGGTCAGAACGATCTGGAGGTTGGCAAACTCTTCCGCCTCGATCTTGCGGGCCAGCACATTGGTCAGCTTGAGGGTCTTGTTTTGTGCAATTTGAATCTCTCTCATGATATTGTCCACCTGTTCTGTTAGATTTTGCCCTCCGGCAGGGGAGGGGTGTAATAGGCAATCGTAATAAGAAAACCTCTGTTAGTCATCATCAGCCGGCAGCGCACAGCGTTCCTGAATGATGTTATGAATCTGCGCACAGACACTGTCAAAGCTGCGGTCAACATCCCGGTTGGAAAAACGCAGGACTTTTAAACCATAAGCCCGTAAAATCTGGCTGCGTTCCTCATCGTAACACTTGCCTTGCTCAGTATAATGCTGTGAGCCGTCAATTTCAATTACAAGCCGTGCATCGGCACAATAAAAATCGACAATAAAGGATTCAATAATGCGCTGCTTGTAGATTTTGACCGGGTAACTGCGCAAAAACCGATACCAGAGCTTCGTTTCCTGTGGGGTCATTTCACGCCGCAATTTCCGCGCGGTTTCCAGCATTCTGAAATTTTTAACGACAGTCGTCTTTTTCATAGTGTTGATGAACGCATAGCGTTTTGCAGAAACCTTGCGGCCTGCCAAGGCCTCTCCCTTTGGGAGAGGCGTCACCGCAGGTGACGGAGAGGGCAAGGACGCAAACGGAAAAACCGGAAGCATAACGATATGCAGGCTTTTGGTGAAAGTTATCGTATCGCAGGCAAGGTGATATTTGTCCACGGGCTTGCCCTCTCAGGCGCTTATGCGCCAGCTCTCCCAAAGGGAGAGCCCTTGGCAAAGAGGGGAGGTACAGAGGTTTTCCCTTTACGATCACCTATTACTTGTTGCAGTAATAAGTGATGTTCTCTATCTGTCCACATTCTGCTCGCAAAATGTACACAAATAGAAAGTGTGCCAGAAGGCTCACGCCTCCTGGCACACCATAGCGAGGCATTATCATCTACCTCGCCCTAACGAGTAGGGCGGTGCAAATGCAATACACTTCCTATTTAGTTTATGAGACTAATTAGAAGCTGCCGTTGCCGAAGACATCATAACGGCCCTCAGCGACGTTGCTCTTGGTGGTGCTGGTGCCCAGAGTGTAGACAGCAGCCAGAGCGCCGATACCCTGCATGAACTTGTTGAAGCCATTGGTCTCCTTATCGTCGTTGGGATCCAGGGCATTCCACAGAGCCTTGTTCTTGCCGAAGATGGTGATCTTCTTATCCTTATCGTAGCCCCATGCCTCTGCAACATCATCGTCCTTGGTGCCCCAAGCGCCGCTGAACATAACGCCCAGAGTAGCGCCCAGAACCTTGGAGACATAAGAGTTGCCGATGATGGTGATCAGGTTGGTGTTGAAAGTCTTGACGTTAGCAGCACCCCAGACAGGAGCGGTAACAGAGCCGATAGCCTCCAGCAGGCCGCCACCGACAACATAGGTCATTTCGTTCTCTGCGATAGCAGAATAGTTTGCAGGCATCATCATAATGAATTACTCCCTTCAAATGATTGAATCAAATTTACACGGCCTTTTTCCGGATGCGCATCCTTTCAAAAGCCAATTTATGTAACTGAGTGCGCACTCAGTTGCAACTTAATAAGTCATGGCGTCCTCGCCATCGTCGTCTTCTTCCACAACGGCGGCAGGAGCCGGGGCGGGTGCTTCTTTCTTGCGGCGGAAGATCCCCTGCTGCAGGTTCCAGAGCTCGTAATACTTGCCCTGCTTTGCCAACAGCTCGTCGTGGGTGCCGCGTTCCACGATCTCGCCATGATCCATGACCAGGATCAGGTCACAATCACGGACGGTGGAAAGGCGGTGGGCCACGATCAACATGGAACGATCAGCCAGCTGATTGTAGATCATATCGAAGATGGTGTTTTCAGTACCAAAATCGAGGCTGCTGGTCGCTTCATCAAAGATATAGAGGTTGGAATCTTTCAGGAACGCGCGAGCCATCGCAATGCGCTGCTTCTCACCACCGGAGAGGCCGTTGCCGGCTTCTTCCAGATAAGTGTTGTACTGCAGCGGCAGCTTGCGGATAAACTCGTGGGCGTCTGCCTTTTTGGCAGCTGCCTTGACCTCGTCGATGGTCGCGTCCGGCTTGGAGATCCGGATGTTATCATAGAGGGTCTTGCTGAAAAGCTCCACGTTCTGGGGCACGTAGGCGATCGCACGACGGACGGACTGATTGCTGTACTCGTCCAGATTGATGCCATTGACGTCGATCTCACCGCTTTCCGGCTCATAATACTTGAGCAGGAGTTTGGTGATCGTGGATTTGCCGCTGCCGCTCTGGCCAACCAGCGCCACTTTCTTTCCTTTCGGGATCGTAAAGGACACATGATTCAGGGCAGGGGAACGGCTGCCGTACCGGAACGTGACATCTTTGAACTCGATGTCACCATCTATCTGCTCCATCTCGGTGTATTCCCGATCGTCTTTCTGCTCGGATTCATAGTCCATGATCTCCGTCAGACGCTTCATGGAAATCTGTGCTTCCTGAATCGACATCTGCATGCTGATCAGGTCGCTCACCGGAGAGGTGAAGTAGCTGGAAAGGGTGCTGAACGCCATATAGCTGCCCAGCGTCATGTTGCCATTCAACACCTGCATGATACCCACGTAAGAGGTGACCATGCCGAGAATGGTGGAGATCAAAGCAGAGAACAGAGACTGTCCGGTGCTGATCTTACTGGAACGAATGCTGATCTTCATACTCTTGATGTATTCACGTTCAAGAGTTTCCAGCTCGCGGTCCTCATTGGCATTGCATTTGACGGTCTCGATGCCGCGGAGGCTCTCGATCATCTGGCTGTTGAGGACGGCCGACTGCTGCATCGTCTCTTCATTGATCCGCTTGTAGGGCTGCTTATAAATAATGACAAGCAGCAAACTCAGCAGAAGGGTGAAGACCGAGATGGAGAAGAGGGTCGCGTTCATCCGGAACAGGACGATGCCGGTGGCTACCGCCATCACGATATCCATGACCACACTCAGCGCGATGCTGGTGAAGACGGACTTGATGGTGGACGCGTCCGAATAACGGGTGGTGATCTCACCAGTCTTCCGGGTGGCGAAGAACTTCATGGGCAGTTTGTACACATGCCCGAAGTACCCCAGCATCAGCGGGATGTCGATCTTGATGGACAGGTGGATCAGGATCCACTGGCGCACTGTACTGATCAGTGTGCTCGTGATGCTCACGATACTGAACACCAGGATCATCGAAACAAGTAAGCTCTTTAATCCATACGGCAGGATCTCATCCATCAATATTTTATTAAACATCGAGGACGCGATGCCCAGCACCGTGAGGATGACCGAGCTGGCGATGGCATAGATAAAAAGTTTTTTCTGGGGCAGCAGCAGCTTGATGTACCGCTTGAACATGCTGCCCTGTTTTTCCTTGCCGCCCTTGAACTCCGAGGTGGGGTTCATCAGGAGCAAAACGCCCGTAAAGTTTTTGTAGAACTCATCCAGCGAGATCTTTTTCAGCTCGTTGGCAGGGTCGCCGATGACGACGTAATCCTTGCACTTGTACTTTTTGCTCTCGTCGGCTTTCCGCTCTTCTTCTTTGCGGACATGCTTGCGGCGGGCATCATCGTCCTTGATGGTCGTCTTTTTAAAGATAACCACAAAGTGGGCCAAGCCCTGATCGGTGATGACCTGCGCAATGGCAGGAAGAGTAAAATCGCTTAAGAAGTTTTCGCGGTCTACGCGTACCGCCGCTGTGTCAAACCCCAGCTCGTTGGCGGCTTTCTGCAGACCCGTGAGGTTTGTGCCTTTCAGGTCAGTGCCCATCATGTCGCGCAAGCGGGTGATGGTGATCTCTTTTTTGTAGTGGAGGCACACCATGGCGAGACTGGCAGCTGCACAGTCCGTCGTGTCGTGCTGCCGGACGTAGGTATAACGCATAGATGCTTCCTATTCTTTGGAATCTATTTCAAAACAACAGTCCTATTCTACCATGATATTCCTGCTTTCGCAAGTAGGAGTTTTCAATGGTGCAATAAACTGCCCCTCCCTGCCAAGGCCTCTCACTTTGGGAGAGGTGTCACCGTAGGTGACGGAGAGGGCAAGGATGCTGACAAGATAACACTTGCACTGCGATACGACATCCCTTTGGAAAAGGCATCTTATCGCAATGTGCAATATCCATTCTGCCGGGCTTGCCCTCTCAGGCGCTTGCGCGCCAGCTCTCCCAAAGGGAGAGCTCTTGACAATGAGATACAGTTTATTGTTTACAAGGAACTGTTGGTTTTGACACACGAACAAAGGCTTCTTTCGCTTCCCTATAAAGCAGCGCATAGCCCCCTGCTTTGCTCTGCCCTGATGCGGAAACAGAGCAAAGCAGAGGCCAAGCTGCTTATCAAAAGAAGGGAGCGCCTACCCTTTGATCAAGTCATCACTCTAAGAAATTTTACTCAAATCTCCTAAAGCTTGGGTGTAGTATAACACAATATGGCGCTTTCTTCAAGAGGACATTTTTTAAGAAACCATTAATTTTTGAAAAAAATGTGAAAAAAGTTCCAAAATCGTAACAGAAAATGCAAACAAAAAGGCGACAAGCCTTTCGACTTGCCGCCTTTTTGTTTAAAGCACAATCAGATCTTGCCGGTAGTGCCGAGGAACTTGACTTCCTTGACATACTTCTTGGTCTCGTTGGTGCCCAGCTGATAAACAGCAGCGCCCAGACCAACAACCTGCATGAACTTGTTGAAGCCGTTCAGCTCCTTGGAGCCGCCAGCAATGCCATACTTCACGATGCCGGACAGGCTGCCGTTATCGCCGAAGAAAGAAGACATCGGGCCGTCGCCGCCCCAGTTGCCACCGAACATGACACCCAGAGTTGCGCCAACCAGCTTGGAGACATAAGAGTTACCAATGATGGTCACCAGGTTGGTGTTGAAAGTCTTGACATTAGCAGCGGTCCAGATCGGAGCGGTAACAGAACCGATAGCCTCGATCACGCCGCCGCCGACGACATAAGTCATCTCGTTCTCTGCAACAACAGAGAAGTTTGCAGGCATCATCATAATGAATTACTCCCTTCAAATGAATGAATCGTATTAAAACGGCCCCTCCGTGGATGCGCATCTCACAGCGGACCTATGTAACCGAGTGCGCACTCGGCTCCATCGAACTTAAAAATTATATCAGGCACTGCAAATGGGCAGAACCCACCCTTGACCGGATATAACAGCTTTATAGTACCACACAATTCCAGCTTCCACAAGAGGAAAACGGAAAAACGTGACAAAAAACCTTTAAAGCTTGGTAGTAGTGTAACACAATATGGCAGTTTCTTCAAGAGGACATTTTTTAAGAAACCATTAATTTTTGAAAAAACTGTGAAAAAAGCAACAAAACTGTTACACACGCAACGCAAAAAACAAGCGGTGAACCGTAAAGCTCACCGCTGCGATGGCGCCTCTTGCCTGACTCGAACAGGCGACACCCTGATTAACAGTCAGGTGCTCTAACCGACTGAGCTAAAGAGGCAGATCTTCAATTTGGTGCCGTCCACTGACTGCAAGTGATATTATACCGCATGTCAGGCAGGAATGCAAGCGTTTTTTGCAGAAAACTTTACGGTCTGCCAAAGCCTCTCCCTTTGGGAGAGGTGTCACCGTAGGTGACGGAGAGGGCAAGGATGTTACCAAGAACAAACAAACGCAGCGATACGAAGACTTCTGGTTAGAGTCATCGTATCGCAGGCAAAGAGGTATTTGTCCACGGGCTTGCCCTCTCAGGCGCTTACGCGCCAGCTCTCCCAAGGGGAGAGCCCTTGGCAAAACGGAAAACATCCACTCCGACACCTTTCCCGCTCTTACCGTGGTACGATATCTCAAAAGGGGGCGGGTGTATCAAAACAGTCATCTATCTGGATGTGCTCCTGCTGACCAATTTTGTGCTGGGAGCGTTGTTCCTGCTGGCGGCGGGACTGGTCAGCGGCCAGCGGTGCAGCGGCGGGCGGGCTCTCTGTGGGGCGGCGGTGGCTGCGGCTTCCTCGCTGGCGCTGCTGGCCCCCACAACGCCGTGGAGCGTCGGGCTGCTCTACAAGGGCGGCACCGGGGCGCTGGCCGTGGCCGCGGCCTATGGCTGGCCGGGGTGGCGGGCTTTTGCGCGGCTGCTGGCGTGGTTCTGGCTGCTCAACCTGATGCTCACCGGGGCGGTGCTGCTGCCCGGGGCCCGGATGGAGGTGAACAACCTCAGCGTTTATCTGCCGCTTTCGCCGGAGGTGCTGCTGGTGAGCGCCGGCTGTGTGTACGGCGGGCTGACGTTGGCCCTCCACCTGCTGGGGGACGGAAAAAAGGCCTGTTTTCCGGCAGAGCTGGAGATAGCGGGCGTGGTGCTCCATGTCCGGGCGTTCCACGATACCGGGTTTGGGGTGCGGGAGCCGCTCTCCGGCTGCGGGGTGGTGCTGGTACGTTTTGCGGCCGTGGAAGCCAGGCTGCCGCCTGCCTTACGTACTTATTTAAAAGAAACGTTTTCCGGGAGCGGCATCCTGCCCCCGCCGGAGCTGGGGGTGCGGCTCGTCCCCTGCGATACAGTAGCAGGGCACTGCCTGCTGCCTGCCGTTCCGGCGCAGGCGCTGCGTTGGACGGTTCGGGGACGGCAGCAGACACGGCATGGCCTGTATGCCGCCTTTTGTGATACGCCGCCCCCGCCCCCGGGCTGGACGTTGCTGGTGGGGTCGGATGTGATGGAGGGATCATGATGCTTCAAATATTGAAACTGCTGTTTGATCGGCTGTGGGCTGCCCTGGCCTGCCCGGGCGGGGTACACTATGTCTCCGGGGCGCAGAGTCTTCCGCCGCCCCTGACGCCGGAGGAGGAAAAGCAGCTCCTTGCCCGGATGATGGCGGGCGACGCTGCCGCCCGGGATGAGCTCATCACCCACAACCTGCGGCTGGTGGTCTACCTGGCCAAAAAGTACGAGAGCAGCGGGGTGCCGCAGGAGGATATGATCTCCATTGGCACCATCGGGCTCATCAAGGCCGTGAATACGTTCACGCCCGAGCGGAACATCAAGCTGGCAACGTATGCCAGCCGCTGCATCGGGAACGAAATTTTGATGTACCTGCGCAAAAGCTCCAACCGGCGGCAGGAGGCCAGCATTGACGAGCCCCTCAACATTGACGGCGACGGCAACGAGCTGCTGCTTTCGGATGTGCTGGGCAGCGACGAGAACCAGGTGGGCCTCCGGCTGGAGCAGGACGCCGAGCGGGCCACCCTGCGGCGTTCCGTGGAGCGGCTGAACCCCCGGGAGCGGCAGATCATGGAGCTGCGCTTCGGCCTCGTGGACGGCGTGGAGCGCACCCAGAAAGAGGCCGCCGACGCCATCGGCATCAGCCAGAGCTACATTTCCCGGCTGGAAAAGCGCATCATCCGAGACCTGCGCAAACAGTTAGAAGAAACCTAACCGAGTCCGCAGGGCCCGGCATCCGCCGAAAATGGAAACCTGCTCGTTTGGCGTAAACTTGCCCGGCCTGCCAAGGGCTCCCCTATTAGGAAAGACTCCCCCGGCCGGGGGAGGTGGCACGAAAGTGCCGAAAGGGGAGTGGCTGGCGAGCGAAGCGAGACTGAGAGGTTTAATTTCCCATGAATGGGATACACCCTCCCCGCCCATACTTCCGGTGAAGTCCAAACGAAACCGGAGGGCGGGGGATGTACAACAAAGTCGAACTGTGCGGCGTCAATACCGCGGAACTGCCGGTGCTGTCAGAGCAGGAAAAGCGCCAGCTGCTGACCCGGGCGCGGGCAGGGGACCAGAGCGCCCGCCAGAGCATGATCGAGGGCAACCTGCGGCTGGTGCTCAGTGTGGTGCAGCGGTTTGCCCAGCGGGGCGAGAACCTGGACGACCTGTTTCAAGTGGGCTGCATCGGGCTCATCAAGGCCATCGACAACTTTGACCCGGCGCAGGAGGTGCGGTTCTCCACCTACGGGGTGCCTATGATCATCGGCGAGATCCGGCGCTTTCTGCGGGACAACAACGCCCTGCGGGTGAGCCGCAGCCTGCGGGATACGGCCTACCGGGCCATGCAGAGCCGGGAGCAGCTGGAAAAGAAACTGGGCAGGGAGCCGACCGTGGAGGAGATCGCCCGGCAGGCCGGGATGTCCCGCCGGGAAGTGGCGGCGGCTCTGGAATCGGTGGTGGAGCCCATCAGCCTCGAGGAGCCGGTCTATACCGATGGCGGGGACGCCATGTATGTGATTGACCAGGTGCGGGACCCGGACGGTGAGGACAGCTGGATCAGCGGGCTGCAGTTCCGGCAGACGGTGGCCGGGTTGACCCCGCGGGAGAAGAAGATCATGGAGCTGCGCTACCTCAAGGGCAAGACCCAGATGGAGGTGGCAAAGGAAATCGGCATCAGTCAGGCACAGGTCAGCCGGCTGGAAAAGGCCGCACTGGGGCAGTTCCGAACCGAGGAAAAATAACAAAACCGGCGTGCAGAGCCCGGAAAGGGCGGACCGCGCGCCGGTTTATTGTGATATTTTCAGGGAGAGTGTTGATATTTACGGCGGGTAGCCGCTCCGCCCCGCAGATGGCGTTCTGCTTTGTTGCGGGCCAGCACAGCCTGCACCTGAGCGAACAACCCTGGACTGACCGCCCGCAGGCGGGTGGAGACGTCTTTGTGGACGGTGGATTTGCTGCATCCAAAGGCCTGCGCGGCGCCCCGCACCGTGGCGTGGTGCGCGACGATGTATTCGCCCAGCTGGACTGCCCGCTGTTCCGGATCTCCTTTCATGGCCAACGCCTCCCGCCCTGAATTGCTTACTAGAAAATATGCGGCCCGGGGCGGCAATATGTCTGCCGGGGCTTGACATTTGCCCTGCAGCGGATATACTGGAACTGGACATAAAAACAGGGGCGCCGAAAGGCTGAGATCTGCACGTGGCAGAGTACCCTCGAACCTGATCCGGGTAATGCCGGCGTAGGTAGTTTGCGGAAAGTCCGGATTTTTCACAAACAGCCCATGCGCCTGCGGAATGCGGGCGCGTTTTTGTTTTTGTGTACTATTTATAAGAGAAGAGGAATCTCTATGTCGAAAACCTACTCCAAGACCCGTATCCTGGTGGAGTGCGCTCTGATGATCGCCATTGGCACGGTGCTGTCCAACATCAAGATCTTCACCATGCCAAACGGTGGCTCTGTTACCCTGCTGAGTATGCTGCCGTTCGTGCTGGTGTCGTTCCGCCACGGCGTCAAGTGGGGCCTGTTCACGGGTCTGGTCAATGGCTGCCTGCAGATGCTGCTGGGCTTCTGGGCACCTCCGACCCCGACGTTCATCTATTTCCTGGGCGAAGTGCTGCTGGACTATCTGGTGGCCTTTATGGCACTGGGCATGGCAGAGCTGTTTGCCCGTCCGTTCAAGAACCGGATGGTCGGCGTGGCCGTAGGTACCGCTGTGGCAGGCTTCCTGCGGTTTATGTGCAGCTTCCTGTCCGGTGTCCTTGTCTGGGGCAACCTGAGCGACGGCCTGAGCGCCTGGACATACAGCCTGGTGTATAACGCCAGCTACATGCTGCCCGAAACGCTCATCACCGTGGTGGGCGCTGTGCTGCTGATCCGTGTTGCACCGCAGATCTTTGACCGCCAGTACGCCAAGGCCTGATGGCATAGGAAACGGAATGAACCATAAAAATCTCCGCCGGAGCTGTAGATGTGCCCTGGCGGAGATTTTTTGTACAGAAAGTTTGTAAAAACCGTTGACAAGTCTGACTTTGCCTGCTATAATTACTAGCGTCGTCACAGACAACAACAAACATCTGGGGGTTTAGCTCAGCTGGGAGCGCGATGCACCCAGAAACACACCCCCACAGCGATAGCGCTTGCATGGCATGCAAGAGGTCACCGGTTCGATCCCGGTATTCTCCACCAAAAAGCACTGTACTTCGTAGGAAGTATGGTGCTTTTCTTTTTGCTTTCTTGGAGGTCGCACTGAAAATCATCCAAATGCCTGATTTTGCAGGCACATGGACGGCAACCCCCAATTCTTGCTGTTTCGTTGTTTCTGAAAATGCTTGTTCGATGCCCGACTGTTTTGCAGACGGACGTATCACTCCCCCTCAATGTAAGGAGTGAGATCGAAGTTAAACGAGATGTTGATCTGATAGCCACGATAAACGTCTACCCTGCGGATCAGCTGGTTGACAACCATCTTCTTCGCTTCAAAGTTGGCACTGTCGTACAGGTCAGCATAGGAAATCAGCTCATCATAGAGCCTCGACACTTTATCCATCAGCTCTGCTGTTCTCTCCAGTTCCTCACTGGCAGATTCACAAAGGTCTTCCAGTTCCTTGAGTTTCTCTTCTTGCTCTGTAATCATTTCGGCAAGGGTTTCTCTCGGCAACACACTTTCGCCTTTGATGCAGGCTAAAATTTCGGCTTTCAGCGAAAGCAGGTCTTTCTCGGCCTTGTCTCGCTGCGTTTGCAGGTCTTGCAGATGGTTTTTGCGCTCCGTAGTTTCTTTTTCGTAGCGTTTTGTAACGATCTGCTCTTTCGGGATACCCCTCATTTTGGAAAAAATCTGGCGCACCGCCTTATCAATGATCTCATCCAGAATGTGGACGGTATATCCCGTCTGCCCGGTGCAGTTGGTCTGCTTGCGGAGCTTTCCGTAACAGGTATAGCGAATACGC